>FUFK010069769.1_pt1 | contig 23328 bp, 12 predicted proteins | sample 1021851 | NCBI WGS metagenome assembly FUFK01 (sample SAMEA51879418, study PRJEB19060) | metagenome | reverse complement strand
TAACCCAATAGATAACCGCTAAAGAATGTATCTAATTGAGGTGGTGATTCAGCTGGATTACCAGAATTTACATCTACTTGATTTGTTCCACCAGATTGTTTGAACTCTACATGAGCAGTATCATTTGCATCCATATCAGCTATAGCGGTCATACTCAATGCAAATTGATTTAAGTCTGCACTAAAATTAGGATCTATGAACCTTCTGTATTCACGATTTGAAGTGGTAATTCGTATACTAACCCAACTAGCAGCAGTATCTATTTGATCTAACCTTACCGTAGTGGTAAGTAGGTATTTTCCGGTTACAGGTGCGGTAAAAGTATCGGTAGAGTTGTCATAATTGCTTGCTTGGTCGTAAGTTACTGAGTTGAACTCAATCTTTACTAATGTATTTATAGCCAAATTACTATCTGTACTTGAATTTAAAGCTAAGAAAGCAGGTTGTGAATCATTGGTGTGTGTTCCTGTAAATACCGTACTACCACTAACTATAAACGAACCTGGAGTTCTTGTACCCGGTGAACCTGCAAGTTCCGTAAGACCTGAACCGTGAAGAAGATTTGTTCTACCTGGTCTTACTATAACATGACCACCTCTAACACCGAAACCGGCAGTAGAAGCTCCACCATGATTATGTCCAGCTTGCAAAATTATGTCACCACCGTTACCTAAGTCATTTTTTGAAGCCGATAAAATAAGTGGTTCACCATCTTCTTCAAAATTTGTAACCCCTCTAGATTGAATGACTTCACCTTCCCCTAACTTAACAGAACCATTATTTAAGTTTGTGGCTGTGGTTGATGTTGTTGCGTTACCAGCAAGAGCACCGGTAAAGGTTGTTGCTTTTATTTTTGAACCTGTTATTTGAGATACTAACAAAGAATAAAAATCTCTGGCAGGATCGTAACCCATAAAAGCTCTTTTCACACTACCACTTACCCATTGTATAAATCCTTCACCATTTAAATCATCCCAAACCAAGTTACTTCTCATACGTGCCTGAGGTGACATCTTAAAACCTTGTTTTAGTTGTATACTATCTGATATTAAATCACCAGACATATAGTTATCGGGATTATTGTCATCATCTGAAAATCTAAAGTTTTCAGGTCTTATTTTTATTCCTTCTGGTAATCCTAAAACAGAACAAACTTTAGTTCCGTAAAAAACGTAATGGTCTAATCCCCCATTTGTTGTAGTTTCGGTATCAGTAAAACTAATACTACCCGTATTTGGATGGGAAAATGATGATGATAGATATACTCGACCACCGTTAACGTGACCAAATCCATTTGCACTCACATTAGCAGCTGGTGCATCAATACTCTCAGTATATTGAACGGCACGTAATCCTGAATGTAGTAATCTATCTGATACAGCAGATGCACTTAACGCTCCAGTCGCATCAGTTGCAAAACTAGCGGTGAAGTATGAAAATTTACTTCCGTCTTTTGTTTGTATATTTATTTTAAATGGATAATCTGCCATTTTTTTTACTCCTTACTATTAACCTTTGATTATGGTGTTGCTGGTTCTTCAGCTTGTAACAATGTTAATTCATCTGCACGAAAAGCAAATAGAAGACGATTCCCATCAGAACCAACTGGTGGTGATACAGAAGCAACTCCAAAACTAAACATTCCCTCTACAGTTCGTGTACTGTGTGCTGAGTTTCCAAATCCACTAATAGCATCACCTGGTTTTAATACCAATCCTCTTTTTGGTGTTATAGAACTTGAGATTTCATTTTCTGATATCAGAAATCCACCGATTTCACCACTTGTAGCTGTAATCTTACCACTTAAATTAGCATTTGATGCGGTTATATTTCCTTCTTTTGTTAAATGAAATGTACTTGAACTAATTTCTATATTACCATTACTACCACTTACAAATTGTGAACCACCGCCTAAGAAAAACTTAGATGAAGACATGATAAGATTATTACCATCATTTTCAATTCTTTGTCCATTTGATTTACCTAATCTAAAAGTACCATCACCTTTTAAGAAAATACCACCTACATTACTANNACCATCACCAGAAGTTCTAGTCATAATGGCAGCACCACCATTAGCCATTGCTATAATAGACTGATCGTCATTAGATTTTATAAATAAAAATTGATTACCATCATCGGTAATATCAGAATCACCTGACCTTATAGAATCACTAGCAATATGAAAATTACCAATCGTACCTTCTGTAGCATCAACCTTTCTAACCACAATATCACCATCAGGTTTCACATGAAACTTAGATGAACTAATTTCTATGTTACCGTTAGAACCACTTACAAATTGTGAATCACTACCCAAGAAAAACTTAGGTGTGTTAAAAGTTACAGCACTACCAGATATTCTCAATCCATTACTATCAAACTGAAGTTCCTCACCAACTGAAAATTTATTATTGTCACCATCAAGAAAAATTCTGTTAGCATTTGCAAAGGCATTAGTACCTGTTCCAAGAGAAAGTGTTGCAGTAGGAGAATCTAAAAAGAAATTTGTTGCTTGTAGAGATCTTTGGTCTATTGAGAATCCACCTATGATACCTGAACCTGTAGCATTAATCGTGGTAGCTGTTATGTTACCATTTATTAGAGCAGATGATGCGGTAATCTGTCCACTTGACCTTAAAATAAGATTACTATTAGAACTACTAATAGTGGTTTGGTCTATTGAGAATCCACCTATAACTCCTGAACCAGTAGCATTAATAGTTGTAGCAGTTATGTTACCATTTATCAAAGCATCAGAAGCGGTTATCTGATTCATCACAACATCACCATCGGGTTGTACATGAAACTTACTAGAACTTATTTCTATGTTACCATTAGAACCACTTACAAACTGACCACTACCACCTAAAAAGAAACGTTCACCTAAAATATTTACCTTTGAACCACTTAAGAAGACATTATCAGATTTTAATACAAATGATTTCGTATCTACACCGTCACCACCACTAACAGTTTCACCAAATGATATTAGATTATTATCATCAGCCTTAAATAAAAATGCGCCAGATGCGGATATAAAAGCTTGATATGCACTTCCACTATAATAACCCATATGAGGAAAGTTTAAAAATAAACCTTCACCACTTGGAGCTGGTGGTGTTGATAATATTGAACCACTTATGTCTGTCATGATTCTTTCTGCAGTTGACGATGATACAGTTCCTATCGTTGAAGCTAAAGAAGCCGATGTACTTGTAAAAGCACCTGACACNTTTGATTCTACGTTATCAATATTAGTTTGTAGAGAACCAGTTGCGGATTGTAGAGATGCTGTTGCCTGTCCTAGTGTTGTAATACTTGATTGTAATGAAGCAGTTGCTTCTCCTAATGTGGTTACGCTACTCTGTAATGAAGCTGTTTCAGAGTTTAAATCAGCTAACTGATTTGCAGTTACACCACTTGTTATATTTATTGCTCCCTCTAAAGATAAACTACTACCATTCCAACTTAACTTATTTCCTAAACTAAATTTACCACCACTATCTAAATAAAAACCATCGTTTTCATATCCACTTGTTCCACTAGATATAGAACCACTTGTTAAAATAGCTCCTCCAATTTTACCACCCTCAAATAAAACTCTAGAGCCAGTTATCTGACCAGTATTACCATCTAAAATTAATGGTGAAGTTTTATCAATATTTAATGTACCTCTCATCGAAGAATGAACTGTACATCTGTAATATAAAGTATTTGGTGTGTTTTGTGTTATTACTATTTCTACATAAGATCCAGGATCTCCTTGAGTTCCATTAATGGTAACTCCTGTAGTGTAATAATCAGTGCCACCATCAGACTCGGTAAATCTAAAAGGATGACCACCATTTGTATCATCTGAAACATCAAATCTATACGTGTTACCAGGTATTAGAGTAAGAGTAGGATTTGATTGACCTAATATTACATAATTACTACTACCATTAGCAGTTACCACATAGGTAGTTGTAGAACCATCTCCAGCATCAGCTGTACTTTCAATCGTGTTTGTAGCAATATTCATTCCACCAATAGTACCATCCGTAGCGGTTATTGAACCACTTAATGTCATTGTATTATTAGCAGGATCTAAATGAAATGCTGAGGAACTAATCTCTAAGTTACCACCACTACCACTAATAAACTGAGCCTGTCCCCCTAAGAAAAATCTCTCTCCAAGTATGTTTACTTTAGAGCCACTAAGGAAAACATTATCTGATTTAAGAACAAAGGCCGTTGTACTACTTCCATCCCCACCTGATACGGATTGTCCAAATGATATTAAATTATTATCATCTGCCTTAAATAAAAATCCACCTGATGCAGATATAAATGCTGTAAATTCAGAATTATCATAAAATCCCATATAAGGATAATTAAGAAATAGTCCTTCTCCACTAGGAGAAGCTGGAATATCCAATACTAATCCTTTTGAATCTGTCATTATTCTTTCAGTTATGGATTCTGATACAGATGTAAAAGCACCTGAAATATTAGATTCTACTGTATTTAAATCTGAAGCTATAGATGCTGATGTACTATTAAATGCACCTGACACATTTGCCTCTACGTTGTCTATATTAGTCTGTAAAGATGCAGTTGCTGAATTTAATGAAGCAGTTACAGTTCCTAAAGTTGTTACACTAGATTGTAATGAAGCTGTAGCCTCTCCTAAAGAATCTAAAACATTTTTTGCAGAACCACCAGTTATAGTTATGTCACCAGATATCAAAGCGTTAGAAGCTGTAATATTGTTCATAACAACATCACCATCAGGTTGTACGTGAAACTTACTTGAACTAATTTCTATGTTTCCACCACTACCACTAATGAATTGTGAACCACCACCCAAAAAGAAACGTTCACCAAGAATATTAACTTTCGAACCACTTAAAAATACATTATCAGATTTTAATACGAAAGACTTTGTACTACTTCCATCACCACCACTAACTGATTGACCAAATGATATAAGATTATTGTCATCTGCTTTAAATAAGAAACCACCACTTGCTGATATGAACGCTTTAAACTCTGAGTTATCAACCACATTTATTTGTCCACCCATACCACCATGATTTGTACAATAATAATATAAAGTTGATGGTGTACTTGAAGTAACTACTATATCTACATACCCACTACCAACAGTAACACCAGTTGTGTATTGTGAACTATTACCAGAATCTGTTGAAAATCTAAATGGATGACTACCCATACTACTATCAGAAGTATCAAATCTGTATGTATAACCAACTTGTAATTCTACTGTTGCTCTTTGAACACCATCTATATAATATCCACCACCTGAACCACCTGGAGCTGTAACTACATATGTGGTATCAGTAATTGTTGGTGCACCATAAAATCCCATGTATGGATAATTTAGATATAATCCTTCACCACTTGGAGAGTCTGGAATATCTAATACTAATCCAGTTGAGTCTGTCATTATCCTTTCTGTTATAGACTCTGATACTGATGTAAAGGCACCAGATACATTCGCTTCAACTGAATCTATTGTTGATGCTAAAGAAGCGGATGTAGATGTAAAAGCACCTGACACGTTTGATTCTACGTTATCAATATTAGTTTGTAGAGAACCAGTTGCTGATTGTAATGAAGCAGTTGCCTGTCCTAGTGTTGTAATACTAGATTGTAGAGATGCAGTTGTTTCACCTAATGTTGTAATACTAGATTGTAGAGATGCGGTTGCCTCTCCCAATGTTGTTATACTTGACTCTAGTGATGCTGTTGCCTCTCCTAGTGTGGTTACACTACTTTGTAAAGATGCAGTAGCTTCTCCTAATGAGTCTATGACACTTTTTGCAGGTCCTGATGATATAGTGATGTCACCAGATATTTTTGCATTAGAAGCAGTTATTTGACCTAATGAGTTTAAAACTAAATCACCATCTTTATCTTTTATCTGTGTAGAATTTACATCAAATCCACCAATAGATGCTGATACAAATTTAGCAAAACCTTGTGCAGTTATTTGTGATTTTGGTGAACCACCAGTGGGTGTTGAAATACTATTAGCAGATAAGTCACCTTCTATTGTTACATCAGATGTAATAATACCACCTTGTAATAAAAATTTAGAACCAGTTAATCCACCATCAGCATTAAGTATAAGTCCACCAATAGAACTAGATATTAAAGTTTGTCCTATTTCAAAACCACCAATCTCACCTTCGTTACTTGTAATCTTACCACTTAAGTTAGCATTTGATGCGGTTATATTTCCCTCTTTTGTTAAGTGAAAGTTTGAAGAACTAATTTCTAAATTACCACCACTACCACTAATAAACTGAGCTTGTCCACCTAAGAAAAATCTTTCACCTAGAATGTTTACCTTTGAACCACTTAAGAAGACATTATCAGATTTTAATACAAATGATTTAGTTGATGAACCATCACCACCACTAACACTTTGTCCAAAAGAAATTAAATTATTGTCATCTGCTTTAAATAGAAAACCACCACTAGCAGATATAAACGCTGTAAATTCAGAATTATTGTAAAATCCCATATGAGGATAGTTAAGAAATAAACCTTGTCCACTAGGTGATGGTGCTATTTCTAATATAGAACCACTAACATCTGTCATAATTCTTTCTGCAGTCGATGATGATACTGTTGTTACAGTAGACGCTAATGAAGAAGATGTTGATGTTATAGTAGAAGCTAATGAAGAAGATGTTGTTGTTATAGTAGACGCTAATGAAGATGAAGTTGATGTAAAAGCACCAGATACATTAGCCTCTACAGAGTCTATTGTTGATGCAATTGAAGCCGAAGTTGATGTAAAAGCACCAGATACATTTGACTCTACAGTATCAATATTTGTTTGTAACGAACCTGTAGCAGATTGTAAGGATGCAGTAGCTTGTCCCAATGTTGTAATACTAGTTTGTAGTGAAGCAGTAGTTTCACCTAGAGTAGTAATACTAGATTGTAAAGATGCAGTGGCTTCTCCTAATACGGATACACTACTCTGTAAAGAACCAGTTTCAGCGTTTAGAGCTGCTAATTGGTCAGCAACAGCTCCACCACCGCTAATATTTATTGCACCCTCTACAGTTAACGTAGAACCATCCCAAACTAATTTATCACCTAAACTAAATTGACTACCACTATCTACATAAAATCCTGTGTTTGAATTTCCATGTTCACCAACTCCATTATACAGTTTACCAGCTTCCATATTTATACCACCAATAGAACCTGTATTTGCTATTATACCACCTTCTAGAAAAACATTTTGACTATATAAACCAAATCCAGCATCAGATGGATTTGTTCCTTGTAATCTTTGAGTACTTAGACCACTTAAATCACCAAGTCTAGCTTTTAAATCTACATCATAAACCCCACTACCAGTTCTTTCAACGATATCGATGTAAGGTGTTGTGGTATCTGATGGATTTGCATTTAATCTTATATATCCAGTTCCAATTCTACCTGTTGAAGCTAAAACTTGACCAGGTGCTAAAGAGTGAGATTGGTTTGCGTTATCACCTAAAAAGTCACCACTACTTCCACTTTGATATCCACGTACAACGAAAAGTTTTCCAGCAAAATTTGTATCACTATTCGGTTCATCCCTTGATGCACTTTGTACTAAAATATACTCTGTTGAAAAACCAGTATCTGTAATTTTTTTAGCAACTAATATTTCACCATCATTATTATAACTACCAGTAAAACCGCTTACATTAACAACACTCATAGTTGTAGCACTTGCTGATATATTTAAAGAACCTGTAAGTGTTGTTGAATTTGCCACATATAATTGACCACCAACTGCGTTTACAGTTTCTTTTTCAAATACAGTTGTTTTCAAAGTACCTCGAATAGATACATTTTCAAATTCAGCAATACCATTATCAGTAGAGTCTAATCTAAACCCTCTTACTCCACTAGCAAAATCATTTGTTTCTATCAGACCACTAGAGTTTAATGTTAAGTTGGAACCAACTATCGTATTAGAACTTAATGTCCACCCACCTATAGTTCCACTAGTTGCCTTTAATACACCAGCCTTTGTAACACTAAATGGAGCAGAACCAAATGTACCATGTCCAAGATGAATACCAACATCACCATCTGCTATAAAAATATCTGTACCAGTTCCTAACGTTATAGACTTACCACTAGCATCTAATGTAAAGTTTGTAGCGGTTAGAGTGTTACCATCTATGGTAAAACCAGCTATTTGTCCACTTGTAGCAGTTACCTTTCCTGTAATCTGAGCAGCCGATGCAGTTATTTGACCAGTTGAACCTTTTAAGTTTAGTGTTGAACCAGCTGAATTTGTTAAATCGGTTCCTATATTGAATCCACCTATAGTACCTGTCTCTGCAGTAATCTTACCAGTTATTTGAGCAGCTGATGCAGTTATTTGTCCACTAGCACCTTTTAACTTTAATGTACCAGATGTAGAATCTAAATCATCACCAATTGTAAAACCACCTATCTCACCAGTTGTTGCAGTAACATTACCTGACATTACCACATTGCCAGTATTGTCTAAGTGAAAGTTACTAGAACTTATTTCTATATTTCCATTACTACCACTTATAAATTGTGATGATTCACCCAAGAAAAATTTTGGTGTTTTAATATCAATTGAACTACCACTCAATGTTGTGGAACCATTTGATTGTAAAATTATATTATTATTAGTAGAATTTATTTGTGTTTCCGTTACTTCAAATCCACCAATAGATGCTGATACAAATTTAGCAAAACCATCGGATGTTATAGATGCACTCGGAACAGCAGCGGTTGATGGTGTATTAATAGAATTAGCAAACACTTCACCTTGTACGGTTAAAACTCCACTATTAAATTCTAAGAAATCTCCTAGACCTTTATCTCCTAATAAAATATTACTTGCGGATACATCACCTTGTGGTGTTAGATGAAAACCACTAGAACTTATTTCTAAATCACCACTACTACCACTTATGAATTGTTGACTACCTCCAAAAAAGAATGATGGTGTCTGTAGTACAATTTGACTACCACTAATTGTCGCCTTTCCTGTACTTATGTCTATACTAGAACCATCAAACTTTAAAAACTCATTTGAACCATCACCAACATAAAATCTTGGGTTACCACTATTAAATTCTAATTGTATCCCATCATTACCAAAAGTAGAATTGTTAATTGTAAGAGCTTTATTTGTAGAATTTAGTGATATGTTAGTTCCACTTTTAATTTCGTTAGCATCAATAGTGAATCCACCAACTTCACCTTCAGTAGCTGTAATCTTTCCACTTAAATCAACATTACTAGCAGTTATATTACCACTATGGTCAACTTTAAAAGCACTTGAACTAATAAAAATGTTTTGAGTTGCGTCATTTATTTCAACACCAGTCGTTGTTAAACTATGACCATCTAATGTAAATCCACCTATCGTTCCACCTGTAAACAATACATTAGAACCAGTAATTTGTCCACTATCTTTTAATTGTAAAACAGAACCAACAGAAACACTATTTGCAGAAATATCTATACCACCTATTTGACCACCAGTTAAGTCTAGTGCGGAAGCTGTGACATCACCACTAGCCTTTACATTAAAATTTGTTGATGATATAAATCTACTATTACCTGTAGCAGAACCACTAATAAAAAAGTTTGCAGAAGACAAAGCATCATCTGTAATATCAAACCCACCTATGGTTCCCTCATTTGCTGTAACCTTTCCACTCATGATAACATTACCATCACTATCTAGATGAAAGTTAGATGAACTTATCTCTATGTTACCATTTGAACCACTTACAAATTGAGATAAACTACCCAAGAAAAATTTAGGAGTTTGTATATTTACTGAACTTCCACTAAGTGTAGTCTCACCAGTATTAAATATTTTAATGTTACCATTAGAACCACTTATAAAATTAGTAGGACCTCCAAGTCCAAATGCCGAAGAACTTATACTTGTGGTTGTACCATCAAATTTTATGTGACTACCATTTGAATCACCAATTAGAGCTGCTGGTGAATTACCTCTAAAAAATATTCCTTTATTTGTACCATCAATACCAGTAGGTCGTGGATTACCAGCAGATATGAATCCACCATCACTTGAACTTATGAATAAGTTATTAGCACTTAATTTATATACATCAACATCAATTTCCGCAACGGAAGCAGTAACAACGAAACTATCAGACTTAATACTTACACCAGATGCATCTGCGTGTATAAATGAACCAGCGTTACCTACAGCAAATTTAAACTCACCATCTGTATCAATACCTACTCTAAAACCACCAGCTAAATCACCTTTGTTAAATGTAGAACCACTACCGATTGCTATGATTTTATCTGCACTACTCATTGTTATTGCACTTTGACCAGCACCTGCTGTTAATGAACCAGCGTTAATTTGAAATCCACCAACATCACCACTAGTAGCACTGATAGTACCACCTAAGTCTATATTACTTGCGGTAATATTACCCTCATGGTCTACCTTAAATTGACTTGAACTTATAAATAAATCTTCAGTTGAATTTCCAAGTGTAACTCCTGTAGTAGATATTGTAGTATCTGCAATATCAAAACCACCGATTGTACCACCAGTAGCACTAACTTCACCTGACATGGTGACATTACCCTCAGGACTTAATTCAAAGTTAGAAGACGATATTTGTAGATTACCATTTGAACCACTTATAAAATTTGTAGGTCCTGATTCTTTACCAAAGAAAAATGTAGATGTTTTAATATCCAATACAGATGGATTAGTTCTAAACTTAAAGAAACTTTCATTAGAGCCAGTAGTGCCATCATGTATTTCTAAACCAGCTCCTTCGTAGTTATCAGGTGAGTTTGGTAATACAGAACCACTAAAAATCATGAATCCACCTTTACCACCTAGAGATGCACTTTCAAAACCCTCATATCCAACTGACCTAACAAATGCAGAGTTTACACCAGCGGCTTCAATACCAGAATCAACTGCGTTACCCATGAATAGTGAACCAGTAAGTAAATTACCGTCACCATCTATTACTAAAGCAGAACCTGATATAGGCACGTCTTGCACTACAGTAACTGTTTCTGCAACATTATTATTTATATCAAAATACTCTACTAAAAAATCAAATCTATCAGGTCTAGTAGAACGAGGTATAGGAACTTTTAAGTTAAATTCATCAGGTGAAAAACCAGTGTCCATCGCTGGTCTTAGGGATATGTCACTAATAAACCATTCACCAGATTCGGCTCTTATTTGTAAAATAGTATCTGTATTTATAGTTTTGTCTAGTTTAAATCTAGGTTTAAATGTATGTTCTATGGTTTCAAAATTTTGTATTCCATCTACATCCTCATCTAATTGAAGAACTACAGGTTCATTTGTAGAATCATCGGTTAACTCTGAACCAAAAAATGTATGGTTTACTAATTGAGATGTATTTAAGTTGGAGCCAGATAAATGAAAAAATAATTTACCTCTTTTAATTTTTGAATTATTACCATCTATTATTTTATTAGTAGTTTGACCTTTTACTTTTGCAGTCAAAGTGTATGCTACATTTTTTCTGAGAGTAAATGATTTCAATGGTTTTGTCTCAACCACCACACTTTCATCCAATCCGTAATTAGAACCACTAATATTAATAGAATCTATAAAATTTGTATTTGTGTGTGTTGCAGAAACATTTGTTCCTAATGTTGTTCCGTTTATAGAAAAGGTATTCCAATACGTGTTTACGTGTGATTGATTTATAAAGTAACCTGTTCTTAATACACCAGAAGATGAATCTTTATCTATTAACAATTCAGGTGATTCTACTATTACATCAGTTAGAACAGTAAAGTCTGAAGCAGCTGCTTCACTTTTACCATGTACTCTAACTCTATAAATGTCACCAGAAAAAGTTCTCATGTCTTTTATTGTCAAATCTAATAAAGAATCTGAGTGAATAGCAGATTGAGAAACAGAAGTATCTGTTACATTAAAAGAAGCTGTAAATGGTGTGTTTGAAAAATCTTGTATCGTAACTTCTTTTATATCTGTACCAGTTGGTTGACTACCTGTTGGAAAAACAACTAATGGTGGTTCCTCTGGTACTATTGTATTTTCATCTACAACTTCTAATATTTTAGTTTCAAATTTTGGAACAGTTACACTTTCTTCTATTAACCTACCAGTTTGTGAATCTGTTTTAGTTAACGTGATTGTTCTTTCAGGTATTTCTATAGTTCCACCCTGCATATCTGCAGTAAAAACTGCAGAGTCTGATTTTATTTTAAACTTTGGTTCTTCTTTTGATGCAAAAACAGTTGATAACCCCCTCCTACTTATTATAGCTGGAGTTCTACCTCTAAGTCCTGTTTTGTATTTATACTCATCTTTAAATCTTCGTAAATCTTTAAATGTATCAGAAACTTCTTTTGGTAATGATTCCTTTTCTAAACTACCAGATTCTATTTGTATAATTTTATCTTTTAAATCAGAACGTGGTATACCACTAGCAGTATTTTTTACAATAGATTGACTTATTGGTATTAAGGCAGTTTTTGGTTGTACTATTTCTTGAAACTCAGTAGTTGGATTCTTAAAAAATCTTATTGGTTGTGTGTTTATTACAGTTGATAAATCTACATTTATTTTTGTCTGATATCTAACATTGTAAGCATTTTGAAACTCTATTGGAACATCAACTACATTTGGATTTACNTCACCTAAAATAGTTANTGTTGCTAATCCAGCAACNTTTATTGGTGGTGAGTATACNTCTATAGTTACATATCGATACGGAACATATGGTGGGACTTCTTCTCCTATAAAATCAACGGGAGTTAAATATATAGTGTTACCTTCAGAATCTAAAAGTTCTAATTTTAATTCTATACCCTCACGTAAAAAATCAGAACCAAATACTTTAAATGCATATCTTCCCTGCGTTATTGTCTCAGGTACTTCTTGTACATTAAAATATTCGTTATTTGTATCTTCAATAAAGACACTAACTTGGTCTAAGTTTTGTAGTGTTAATCGTTTAGGTAAAAATCCCATAGATGATAAAATCCTTATATATCATGTATAAATATCTACAAGACAAAATTATAAATTAAAAGTATCTAAAAAGTAGGTAAAAAGGATGTAAGTNATAATTATANNTATGGAAGATAAATTTGTAAATATAAAAATNAGAGAAGAGTATCGTGATATGTTAAAAGATTATTCTAAACATCATGGATANAAAATGTATGCTCTNTTAGAAGAACTAATAAAACAAAAATGTACAAAAAGGATATTATACTCTAATCAAAAATAATATTACTATGTGAACTTGTTTTCTTCACTTCTAATAAAGTGTCAACTGCATCTCTCATTGAATCTATATGTGATACAATCATGGTGAATTGAAATTGTGTTTTTAGATACTGAAATAAACTATAAACAGAATTAATATTTTCACTATCCATTGTACCCCAACCCTCATCAATTGCCAAGAAATTAGAACGTGGTAGGTTAGAAACATTTATCAATCCAACACGAATAGCAAGTGATGATATAAATCTCTCCATACCACTACTCAACTCAAGAGGCCATACTCTGTCATCATCATATACGATATGAGTATCGATTATTTTTCCATCCATATTAAATATGATACTAAAATCAACAATCTGTGAAAGGATATCGTTTACAGCTCCTTCAACAGTTGGAAGTGATTTACTAATCAAGTCATAAGGAACACCATCTCTTCTAATTGCTTCTAACAGATACTGATAAGCCTGATGGTCACCTTCTAACTTTGCTACTTTCTTAATATTACTATTTATATTCTCTTCGTTTGTCTTAAGAACTTTAATATCAGCATATAACTTCTTTACTTTATTAGAAACGGTATCTAATTGATAATCTAAATTATCACTTTGATTTTGTAAATTATCTATCTCAGATTCTATTTGTGAATTAAATAAAATATCTTTCTCATGATTATGATACTTTTGTATTTCAGAATTTACAGAGTTTAGTTGATTGAATATATTTGTTCTTTTTTCTTCTAATAAATTTAGTTGAGTTGTAGTATGAGTTTCTTCTAAATTTAACGAACTTAATTGTTCCATTAAAGAATCTAAATCACCTTTGTAAGCTCTGACCTTAAACATTTTCTGTATTCTGTCTTCCATCTTTTGTTTTTTAGAAACATATTGTTGAGCTAGTAATTTATCTTTGTCAAGATTTTTTTGAGTTTCTATTGCATCTAATGTAAATGGATTACTCATACAATTATCACAATCTTCATCATAAGTTAGATTACCAAGTTTTTCAATCTTGTCTAGTTTCTGTCTAACCTCAACCTTTAATTTATCAATCTCTATCTGAAACAAATCTCTTTCTTCTTCTAGTTGTTCTAGTTTAGCATACTTCTCATTAACATTATCTTTTTCATATTGAGATATTCTAGTATTCAAATCTTTTTGTTTTAATGCAAAAGTTTTTACCTGTGTCTTTGTATTTGCTGTTTGTTCATCAACTTTATACAGAAGACCATCTAACTTTTTCTTTTCTTCTGTAAGTAAAGTTATATCTCTAACATTAGTATCTATAGGTTTTAGTCTAACAGTTTGTTCTTTTATCTTAGATAACACTTCTCGTATTTCTTTCTTAACTTTTCTTTCATCAGATTTGAATTGTTTATGTTTATCTTCCAGTAGAGATAAATCTTGTGTTATACTAGCTAATTCAGTATCGTAATCTGCCTTCTTAAAGTTTTTCAGTAGAGTGTCTACCTCTTTGATATCCTCAGCAGCTTGTGTATACAACCTATCAAATATAGTTAAACCCATAAACTGAGATAATAACTCTTTTCGTTCTTTTTGTGTTTTATCGATAAAGACGGTTGAATTGTTTTGTGAACTCATAGTGGTAAGAATAAACTCATCAAAACTACCAATTACCTTTTGTATATTTTTCTGTGTTGTTCTTCTTTGGTCACCATTTAAACTTACTCTCTCACCACTCTCATCAATAAGATAAAAATCTACATTTACTTTTACATGACCTGTTCGTAGATTCTTTTTACCTCTTTTTTCAATAAAGTAATCTATACCATCAATCTCAAAATTAACTTTACAATACATTGTTGTTTTTGAATTATTAATTATATTGTCAGCTTTATAAGCACGTGACGAAGTATCAAATAAACAAAAACAAAGAGAATCTAATAGAGCAGATTTACCAGTAGCATTTGGTGCAAACATTCCAATGATACCATTTAACTTTGTAAAATCTACAACGTTATTTTCTCCGTAACTAAACATGTTATCAAATTCAAACTTTTTTAGTTTCCAATCTATGTTTCTCTGTACATCTGCATCAGGTATATTGGTATTCAGTTCCGTTAAAATATTTTTTATCTTTACCATCATCTCATCATCAATAAAATAATTGTTGTTTAAATATTCACTAATTAGTTTTAATTGATAATCAACACTATTTACATCACCGATATTAATTTTATTATTACGAACTTTCTCTGTGGATAAACCATCAACTCTACTTATTACTGACTCTTGAACCTTTCCCATCTTATGTACTTTAGCCATAAGTTTTTTCAACTCTGATGGTTTTGTATTTGAAACTCTAACTCTTAGTCTTGGTTTCTTTGGTAGGTCTGATAAGTCTGGCAGAGTATTGTTATCTATATTGATTGTATAGTAACCATAGTCATTTGGTATCTCTATATATTTTGATTTACGAGTTGGAACATCCCATAGTAAATAACCTTTACCAATATCCTCACCATGATTCTGTTGAACTAACGAACCACAATAAGATATCGTTTCTTCTTTGTTCAAATGTTGTCTTTTATGAATGTCACCAAGTAATCCTAAGTCATACCCTTTGAACTTTGTTATTTTTACATCTGATGGTAGGTTAAATCCCAAATCGGTTTCACACTTATCTACAGTTCCATGAAACAATACTACCTTAGTTCTATCACCAGGTACATCTTTTGCTTTTATATAATCTTTTTCTTTGTCCCAAACATCCCATACAATGAAGTCTGTATCTGCACAAGTGTAAACACCTGTTCTTTTTAAGTAATGTAAATTAGGATGGTTTAGATTATCAACGATTGGTGTTAAACAATCCATTCTATTTAGATTGTTTAGATTACAATCGTGATTACCAGCTATTATAATTGTTGGACATATGTCAGCTAGATTCTTGAACAATCTAGATAGTTGGTCGATAAGTTCTGGTGACATATCTGTCTTAGAATGTGCTATATCACCACCGATGTATGCTACTGCATTATCTTTATTTTTTCTTACCTCTTTATATAGACCTTCAAATACTTCTTCGTATTCTTTATGCCGTTTCAGATTACGAATCTGTATGTCTGATATATGATGTATGTATTTTAATTTACGAAACGGAACTTTAACTTTTTCTTGTATCAAGTATTATCCTTTATGAACTTTTTAACTTTGTCAATTTTAGAATTTGGCACTATTACATCCCAAGCAGTCTCTTCAGATAATCCACCATTTTCATAGTATATAGTAGAACGGCGTAAATCAAACCTATTAACCAGTTCTTCACACACTTTATCATCACTAATATGGACTTTCCACTCGTCATCATTAAATTTCCATATGTCTCTTTGTTTTGCCATTTAATCTAATCCTCATTAAATCTGAAAACCTAGTTTCTGTTGTTCTATTAATTAAATATAACAACTTTGAAAAACCTGTTTCACTAGGATCTTTTTCATCAAATTTCATCATTTTAACTTCAATACCATTTGATATAAACTCATCTGATATTTTAACAGCATCTAATATTGCATCATTGTCTAAAGCTAAATATATAGTTTTAACTCTAAATTCAATTATTTTTTTCTTTAGGTTTGTCATTACAGTTTTACCAAATAAAGGTATTGCATTTCTTTTAAATGCCATTGCATCAAAAACACCCTCACATAGTATTATCGGTTCATCCCAATTAATAAATAAATCAAACCCAATAATATCTTTACTTGTGGTAGAGTTACGATATTTCATCTTACTATTATAAAAATCTCTACCAACAAAAAAGTTTAGTTTACCATCTGAATCATATGATGGAATAATAATTCTATTAGAGTATAAACCAGAATCACAATATCCTATATCATATTTTAAAATATCTTCATCTGTAATTCCACGTTTGTATAAATAACTAAGAGCATGTCTTTTAACAATACTATCTCCACCATTCCAAAGAGGTTTATATTCTTTGGGTAGTTGTACGGATTCTATCTTATCGTCTGTTGGTTTATATTTAGGTATATCATCAACTAGTTCAGATAATTCAGAAAATTGTTCTTTTGTAGCTCCAACCTTCTTTAATAATTGAAATAGATTACGACCACCGACATTAGACACCCAACAATGCCATTTACCTGTAGATATGTTTATCTGTAATTTTGGTTTATGATGTGAGATGAATGGTGACCAATACATATACTCATCTCTCTTTCTTAACTTGTTTCCATTCGAACCAATGACTCTGTTAAGAAGATTTACAATTTTATTCATTTAATAATTCTAATAGTTTTTCAAATTCTAATGCTACAAAAGTCTTACTTCTGTTTCTTTTAAATATAACGATAGGTATGTGATTACCACTATTTGTTTCAGATTGTTCTAGAGAAGACCAGATGTTAAGTTTCTCTTGATTTTTACATTCTACGGAGAAAGGAAACAGTTTACGAGCTGCAGGTGATAATAAAATATCTTCACCACTATCTCCCATAGTAACTGAACGAACATCATCTGGTTCTAGTTGATTAAATTTTTCGAGTATTAAATCTCTGACTTTGTTTTGTAACCTTTTACCTTTATTCTTTGCCGAACGAGGTTTCATATATTATTCTTTTCTTTTGGTTTTAAAAGGGAACCATTTATAACTATCAATTAAAAACACCAAATACAATTTTTTTTTCTATAACCACTTTGATAATTCTTTTCTAGCAAACCTTTCTGCTTTTTCTTCCCACTTATTATCGTCATGAGGATCTAAACCATGATACGTAGCCATAGTTCCAGCCTGTGTATATTTCTTTATATATTTTTTTACACCCAATCTTTTAGCATCTAGAGCGTGACCTATTTCATGTAGTATAGTTAATAAAAATTCTTTGATACTTTTGTAATGTGGTCGTAAAGTTATGGTGTCTGTTTCAGGTACATATTCACCAAAGTCCTTACCTCTACCCATTTTAATTTTAGACTTCAATCCATATTGTTTTACTAGTTCAGATGCTGTATCATAGTAATCAACTCTTTCTAATAATGGTTTTAGTTTTATCATTTTATATCCTGTACTATTTAAAATACTTTTTTCTAAAGATTTTTTCTTACTTTCCCACTCTTCTGGTTTTATAAAACCAGTCGCACCCTTTAATCCCTTTATATCACCAGTTACACTTTCTTCTTTTATATTGTTTATTTCATTTATATTTCGTTCTATATCTTTATTAATCGGTGATGGTAAATCATAAGAATCAAAATATCCCCAATCTGTATGTTCGTGATTTAATACTGGTGTTAATTTTTTATTACCTCTTAACATATATAAATAGAACGTACCACCTTTACTATTCCAAGAATCTTGTAAATTTGGTATTGATGGTAAAGATATTTCAGTTTCTTCTAAAAATTCTCTGACAGCACCTTGTAACGGTTCCTCATCCTCTTTTATATGACCTTTTGGTACATTCCATTTACCAGAAGCCTCTCCTTTACATAGTAAATACTTACCATTCCAAGAGTATAAGACACCACCTCTGTCCTTGCTATCGTTTTCTAATAATATGTTTTTTAACTTAATCATATCTGGTCTATTATACCTTCTCTAGCTTTGTACCAATCTCTAAACTTTTTTGGTGTTCCTATAGTTATTTTACTTTCAGGAACATATTTTAACATTTCTTTTTTCTGTTTAAATTCCCATTCAGGATAATTTGTTATCCTACTCATCACAAAAGCATCTACAACTTTAGTATCATATATAAGTATCTCATTCCACCAAGCAGATGGTTTGTCGTCTGGTGTTCTAAGATTCTTCTTTATAAGTTCTTTATTTTGTTGTAACCATTTGTTTTGCCAATCAAAAAACTCTTTAATGAATTGATTTATTACAGGACCAGATTCNTTTTCTACCATCTTTTTATATTNATNNTANGGCATTTTTTCATCATCTTCCATCCATTNTTCTTCATACTTTTNCTTTATNTCGTATATCTTATCAAAAAGTTTTTCTCGTTTCTTTGGAATACCAGCTTTCTCATAAGCTCTAGTAAAAATCATTCTATCACCAATTACATATTGTGCCCCAACCCATCTACGGCCTGTCTTATCAGGTAATGTATCAAAGTCCATATAATTTTTTGCTAGTAATGTTCCTTTCATATAAAATATAACACCACCTGTACCAGTCTGAACACCTCTACCTTTTGCTAATGGTGAATCGTTATTAGCACGAGTGAATGTTGATATGGATTTTTTCTTACCGATTACCTTACCCAATTTTCTAATATGGTCTGGTGATGTGACATGAAATGAACTGATAGGTTGTTTACCAAACATCGATTCCATCTGTTTTGGATATAGAGCAACATGGTCTCTCATCGATACCATATCCATAGTAGGTTTGGTATGAGCTGGAAACCACATCGTTTTACCTTTATGTGTTAACCACTCTTCNTTTANTAAATCTTTTAACTTAATCATCACTAAGTTCCTTAGATGCGTAATCGGTTAGAACATCAGGTAAGAACGCATGAATAAATAGAGCACCACTTAACTTCATAGCTCTCCACCAATGTTCCCAATATCCTAAGTTATTATCTTTGAGATGATTTACCATTTGCGACAAGACCAATATCTTGCCTTATGACGTGGGCCTGGATTATCACAGTTATGTCTTGCTCTGAATGATTTACGAGCTTTTGGATTGGACTTTCTTATTCTCATAGTTCCACCTTTAGCATCACCACCTTGTCCAAAGTTTACCTTGACCACATTACCTTTTGGATTCTTAACATATACTTTAAACTTCTTAGTATCACCTTGCATGATTTTACCAAGTTTAACTTTACGACCTTGATACTCAGCTTCGTTTAGTTCGTTTACAAACTCAAGAGTGTATCCGTAACCTTTACCATCTGATTCNTAATATACGTGAGTTGTTTTTAATTTACCATTGGTATTTGTTTCTATAAAAACATTTTCATCTAATCCATCATAATCTTGATAAACTCCTCTACCTTTGAGTTTTAATCTTTTCACCTTTTTCTTTTTTAAATTTACACCTTTAAGTTTTTTGAGTTTCTTTGACATTCTGTCACCCAAACCTTCTTTCTTAGATTTGTTACCCCAATTAGCTGCACCGACTTTACGACACTTTACGAGAGCACCACTTGCGTATGCTGATGGCCATACATCGTAACGAGCTTTGACCTTGTGATAACAAGCATCCTTCTTACCAGCTGCTTCATCAAATTGTTCTTCTGTAATAGGTTTTCCAACTAATTCTTCTAACTTCATTACATTTTCCTTTTTTACTTTTCCAGCACAATGTGCTTTTTGACTAAATCCTTTTGGGTTATTACAATCGATGCTCTTTTTATATTTATCAGACCAACCCTCGTTTTTCTTTTTCTTTTTCTTTACACCTAATTCTTTACTAGTTCTTTTATGTGAGTGTGAAGCTTCATCTGTTGGTTTAAGATGTTTTACACTTACATTCTCATAAGTCTTATTTCCAAATTTAATATCCACGACTTCAACTTTACCACTTTCAGTCAATGAATGCCAAAGTACTTTACCTACTCCTTCACTTTTATACTTGGAGTCCCCCCAAGTTGCATGGTGAAATCAGTTATGTTGTACTGATTTATTATACTTGTCCATTACTTACTCCTCTTAATAATTTCCATTACGTGTAGTTTTATAAAATTTGTATCTCTTTCAAAGTCATCATTTATAATCTCTGCAACTCTTCCTAACTGAAAAGATATAATGTTTGTTAGTTCAACCGAATGTTCTATAGGATCGTGGTCTACTTCTTCACCCTTGACAACTTGTTTTTCCATTTCAAATAAATGGTCTAATTGTTTAGCAGATGAAACTATTAATTCTTTTGCTTCTTCATTTTCTTTTAACTTCTCATATAAGATAACAGCAGATTTACAAATATCAAAATGTTTAGTTTCAAATCCAAATATATCAATGTTTTCACCACCACCAAAATGGTCTGGTTCATCTTGTTCTAATTTCAAAGTAGGTAGTGATTCACCGAATTTACGATTTTCCCAATACTTACCTTCTTTGATTATTTCTTTTAATTTAATCATACTCTTGTATCTCCATGTACAAAAACTCCATTTAGAGCTCCTATGTAAGCTACCTGATATACAAAGTCACCTTTGGTTAATCTAAATATCACTGGTAGTTCCTGTTTTATTTTGTATCCTCTGAACTTTTTTAAGTCTTCTTTGAAATCATCTAAGTCGTACTTATAAGATTTTCTACCTGGTATTACTCCTTCATCAAATTGATAGCTAAGTTCAATACCTTGCATCTTTTCATATTTGATAGCTTTATCAAAACCTGCTGGTTTAGAAACTTGAACATTACGACTCTGAACTTTCTTATCTAATTTACCATAACCTAATTCTTTAGACTTCTTCTTAAACACTTTATCGAAGTCTCTAAGAAATTGTTTAGAAGCGCCATCTTTAGATAGTCTTAGTACTTTGTCTGATACTGTTTCTTCAATAGATTCCATTGGTTTAAATTTTCTTTTTAAATACCCACTAGCAAATTTCTTTGCACTTTCAGAGTTTTTGTGTTTACCTAAATCTATTTCGTATTTATTTTTTGTTTTAGTTATAACAACTAGAAAATAACTATTTTTCGGTTTATCTTTTTTATACACCCAAGCTTTTCTAACAGGTCTAAAATCNACANCACCAACAAATTCAGCATCCATATACTGAACTGAAAGATTCTTTACTTTTTTAATCTTAGGTGCTTCTGTTAATAAATCTTTTAACTTAATCATATTATTTCTTTGGTTTAGTAGAAACGTATATTGGTTTCTTACCACCACCTTTTAGTGATGATGTACCACCTCTACCTTTCTTTATTCTGNGCTNNTCTNTTTCTNCGATGTNGCACTTNTCTTTCTGTTTNTNTGTCATACGAGCNGCTTTAGANGCTGGAACACATTTAGCATATNCTCTNTTTTTACCACTNGTACCACATGGTGGATGTCCNCCACCTTTTTTCTTNTTACCAATATTTACCCANCGGTCTTTAAACCATTTTCTTAAATTTTCATTTGNAAAGTCACCACANTTTACACAGATATTATCTACAATCCTACCAGCTTGTTCTAAAGTCATNGTGGTATCGACTCCTTCTTTCTTNACACAATTNCTATATCTCTTACCAAACATAATCTTTGTCTTACGAGTAGGATGTGTCATATATCCTTTTTGACAAGCTTCGTCTAAATCAAATACAGATTCTCTTAAACTATAATCCATAACTTTTTTAATAAATGTATTTTGAACATTATATGGTTGGTCAAAATACGCTTTAGATAATCTTTTAAGTAGTTTATCATTATACTTTGGAAAATACTTCTTATATTGTTGGTAATTAGCATCACCTTTATCACGAGTCATAGCTCTGAATATAGAGTTTAGTGCTTGACCTAATTGTTTATTTGGTGTTAAAGTTCCTTTGTGATATGTTTTATTTAAATTTCTAATAATATCTCTACCAATCACCATTAACACTTTTCTATCTGATGGTCGGAATGCTTCACTTACGGATTCCATTTTACCATGTTTGTCAATATACTTTTTTAGGTCTTTCATGTTAGCAAAAGTTTTTCTTAAGGCTGGAACAATAAGTGGAAGTCCATCTTTACGATTCTGTCGTTTGTAATCATACCCTTTGTATTTAGCTTCATTTACGGATTCTTGAAGTGATGATAATATTTCAGCTTTCTTTGCTGGTGATGCTCCTCTGTATGTTTTAGATACATAGTCATATTTTTTATTTATCATATCCATAGCATCTTTTTTCTTGTTACCTCTTTTTATAAGAAGTTTTAATATTTTAGCTATCTCACCTTTGTCTCTTGTACCACGATGTTTTCCAATTTTCTTAGACATCCTACCACCAAGTGATACTTCATCTTTTTTCTTTTTCTTCTTTTTTAGAAGATGAGGACCTGCTAGTTCTTCTCCAAGATTTCCATCTATACCATAT
>FUFK010018221.1_pt1 | contig 23341 bp, 20 predicted proteins | sample 1021851 | NCBI WGS metagenome assembly FUFK01 (sample SAMEA51879418, study PRJEB19060) | metagenome | reverse complement strand
AAATGGAAATAAACCAAAAGAGATTGTCTGGCCTGACCCATTACCACTGCCAAAAAATCCAGATCCTCCTCTAAAACTTGATCCCAATATACTCCCGAACCCTTTATCTGATTTCTGCCGTTATTCCGCTTTTGAGAATGAAACTGCCCCTGAAGCAGTAGCAGGTTTTTTACTAGCAGCCTTGGGTATGGTTACTGGAACCAGAATTGTAATAAATCCTGATCCTTTAAAACCAAACTGGTTCGAATATCCCATACGCTCTGTTGCTCTGGTAATGGATATTTCATCCAACAAAACGGCAGTCTTCAGAACTGGTCTTGCTCCACTGGAAAAAATTCAGACTTCGAAAAATAAAAATTTCAATGAACTGATCAAACAATATGAAATTGATCAAAAGATTTTTGATAAAAAGGAACAGGGACTTTCCAATTTACTCAAAAGAAATTTGGATAGATTTAAAAAACAGGAAATCGAGGACGAACTAAGAAATTTTCTGACCCTTGCTCCGAAAGAACCTCGGAAACAAATTCTGATTACAAACCGGGCAACACCCGAGAAACTGATTTCAATGTGTGCATCGGGATCTGATAGAGGAATTCTGCTTAAGTCTGATGAGTTATACGGACTCATTGCTCAAACAGAGAAACACGGTTCGGAAGGGTTGCGAGAATTCTACACCGAAGCAATGACAGTAGCCCGTAACTATAGTTCCCACACGATTGGGAGGGGATCCGATGTTGTAGAAAATTTTGCCCTTTCAATCGCGGGTTGTTTCCAGCCAAGCAAGCTCAAGAAAATGCTGAAAGACATGGAAATCGGCTATAAAGATGATGGTCTTCTTCAGCGTTTCATGTGGATTTGGCCCAATCCACCTAGTTTTGAGAGTTTTGAGGGTGCAGATCATTCAGAACATAAAAGATTAATGATGCTTAATCAGCAAATTCAGTCCCTCTTTGAATACCTTTATGAAATGAATCCAGAAGATTTTGGAGCCCGTTTTTCAGAACATGCTCCTTCACCATGGATTGGATTTAACTCTGATGCACAGGAAATGTGGTATCAGTGGAGAAGGGAATTGAGAACAACCATTATCAAGCAAGAGGATCTCTCTGATGGATATGTTGCATGGCTTGGAAAGTCTGAGCGAATGGTTGCGGGACTATGCATAACTTTTCACTGCATCCAAGTTCTTCAAAACGATGCATCTCCAGGACCTATCAATGAAGAATGTCTTTCTCGTGCTGTGGATGTCTGGCTTATATTGAGTTCTCATGCAGAAAGGGTTTTTTCTTCCAGAAAATATTTCCTTCTAGATGCCTTGAATCTGTTGACGAGCAGGCTTCATCTTCTTTCTCCAGAATTTTCAATGAGAGATCTGAAACAAAAAAATTGGAGATCCCTGAATGAAGAAGATGTTCTACAAGATCTATTTGGATGGCTTACAGAATTAAATTACCTCAGGGAAACAGAAACTCCACATCATCCAAAAGGTGGGCGCCCTTTCTCCCGAAAATTCTTGGTCAATCCTAAAATCAAAAGGTAACTTGTCTTACCAAAGTTTATTTTTCAGTAATCTTCTAAAAAAAACACCCTCAAAATACTCAAAACCTAGTTTTGAAGGTTTTGAAGGTGCAAAAAATAGAGTCTTAGAAGAAAGTAAAAATGATGAAAGGATACTCTCTGAAATAATACATCAAACCGTCGAAAGAGGAAGTTGCCTTTACAAATGCAAATCACCTCAACAAGCAGAATCATGGTGTGCTTATTTGACTAAAAAACTGCCCATTGACAGGGCGGTCTGTGTAATAAGGAACTGTGAATTGAATACATACTCAATTGTCATAGAGGAATAGTTTAAAATTAAATACTGCTATGGATCCCTGACTAAACTCCTTTCACCATCACTCATCCCAGATCCTAAAGATTGACACACATCTTTATCCGTCCTTAATTCCTCCAGTAACTGTGAGTCAGACATTTTCTTNAAGTCGACATCCAACTCGACCCTTTTGCTTACATTCCAGTTCTGAGGGTCCCTGCACCTTAGAAAGTAAATCTGCGCCTTGACGTTTCCTGCCCGGGCAGACTCATAGAGAGCATTACTGATCTCCATCACGGCTTTGGACCGCCCTCTTTCTAAGCTGTCTCTAAAGTCTGCATTTTTTTGCAAGCACTTGTAGAAACTAGAGCGACTCATATCGAGGCACTCAGCAATCTGATCGTTGGAAAGTCCGAGTCCTGCAAGCTTTCCAGTTCGTTGAATCTTCTCTTCGGTTATCTGAATTCTGCTTCTTTTAGGCATTAGACTATCCTTTTTTATTAAGTGAATTATAATATACGCAATAAAGTATTGAGCATTCTTTCTAAAATATCATCAACACTTTAATCAAATTAAATAAATTATATAAAAAGTATTACTTATATGGGTAGCTTTTGATGGAAATGAATTCTCCTCATAAAGTATTGTTACTGAAGTCGATCAGTAAAATAATGATCTGTTTTTTTAATTAAATATTTAATTAATCATAAACAATTTATGAACTTCTTATAGTAAAAATGAAGTATGGAAAAAAATATTAACACTATAGGTGTATTGGGTGGATCAGGAGCATTAGGTTCAGGACTGTCCTATAGACTTGGGAAAGAAGGCTATCATGTTCTTATTGGATCACGTAATCAAGATAAGGCATCAAAGAAAGTAAATGAAATCAACCAAAGAATTAACCGTGAGATGGTTTCAATAGAATCGAATTATTTGGCTGCTGAAAAATCAGACTTGATCATCTTAGCAGTTCCTTTTTCTAATCACGGGGCAATTGTGAAGGAGATTGCTCCAGTTGTTCAGAATAAAATTGTTCTCGACACAACGGTTCCTTTGGTTCCTCCTAAAGTTGCAAGAGTTCAACTTCCAGAATATGGTTCGGTTGCTAAAAAAACTCAGGAATTGTTGGGTAATGAAGTTCGCGTTGTTTCTGCGTTTCAAAATGTTGCAGCAATACATTTAAATGGAGATGATGCTTTATCCGGTGAAGTACTAGTTTTTGGGAATAATAAAGATGCTAGAGAAATCATAATCGGTTTGATTGAGCAGATAGGTATGAAAGGTTGGCATGCGGGATCGATTGACAATTCTGTGGTAGCAGAAAGTATGACCTCTGTCCTGATATTTATGAATAAATTTTACAATATGGAAGGTGCGGGTATTAACATTGTTGACTCAAGTATAAACCATTAATAATTATAGAATNTAATCTTGGTTAAGTTATTTTTAGTCAAAATAAATTTTCAAAAAACTCCATGAATTTATTAAGCAACATTGGAATAAGGCAGGATATTGAGGAACTTTCGTTTTCTCCCATCCGGGAAATAGTCCGATCAGCAGAAGATCTTAAAGATGTGATCCCATTCTGGTTTGGTGAACCCGATGTGAGTACACCTGAATTTATTAGGGATGAAACAAAAAAATCTTTAGATCGAGGTGAAACGTTTTATGCACCCAATTCAGGGCAAAGACAATTACGTGAGACTATAGCAGATTATATGAACGGTCTTTACAGTTCACGGATTTCGACAGAACAGATTACGGTGTCCGTTTCAGGAATGAATGCAATTATGTTAAGCGCTCAGGCTCTCGTACCATATGGTTCTAAGGTAGTGGTTTTATTACCCAGTTGGCCAAATATTCCAGCCGTTCAGAGGATCATGGGTGCGAAAGTGGAGGGAGTTCCTATTGGCATGAAGGATGGGAAATGGAGTCTAGACATGGATCAAGTGTTTGATGCTTGTGACTCGAAGACTGCTGCAATTATCATCAACTCTCCTAATAATCCTTCGGGTTGGACCATGTCCAATCACGAACAAAAAACCCTTTTAGAATTTGCCCGTAAAAAAGGAATCTGGATTGTTAGCGATGAGGTTTATGCTCGGATCAGCTTTAATGCTAGCCATGCCCCTTCTTTTTCTGAAGTAATAGAAAAAGATGACCGAGTAATCATTGTAAANAGTTTTTCGAAATCATGGGCAATGACNGGATGGAGATTGGGTTGGATTACTGCGCCTGCTCATCTTGGAGTCCAATTTGAAAAACTAAATGAGTACAATGTGGCAGGTCCTCCACCTTTCATTCAGCAGGCTGGTATTGCTGCACTTAAAGATGGGGAGGCTTTTATAAAAGAAAGCAACAAACGCTATCTTAATGCACTTTCTCATTTTACTAAATGGGCAAATACCCAAGAGCGAATCGAATTTGCGCCCCCAATCGGAGCTTTCTACGCATTTTTTAAAATTCGAGATGCAAATGACAGCTTGGAAATGGCGAAAGATCTTCTTAAAAAGGGTGTTGGACTTGCCCCAGGCCGTGCATTTGGACCTCAATTTGATTCTTATCTCCGTCTATGTTTTGCGTCGTCCATTCCAAAATTGGAAAAAGGCCTTAATCGATTGGAGGATTGGCTGACGGATTTTGTGTGAAAAAAGCAACTTTTAAAGAGATAAAATTAATCCCTATTGATGGAATTCCTCTTGTAAAGCCTGGAGATGACTTACCTGGAATCATTATTCGGACTGCCAATGCATCTAAGATTGAGTGGATTGAAGGAGATATACTGGTTATAGCTCAGAAAATCATTTCTAAAGCTGAAGGTCGTTTAGTCAACTTAAAAGAGATTAATCCCTCAAAACGTGCTCTTGAACTTGGATCTTTAACTCAAAAGGATCCCAGACTGGTTGAATTGATTCTTCAAGAATCAACAAAAGTAATCAGACACAGAAAAGGGGTTTTGGTAGTTCAGAATCATCACGGAGTGATCCTTGCCAATGCAGGGATAGATCGTTCTAATTTAGAACAGGATAAGGAACAGGATTGGGTTCTTTTACTGCCAAAGGACTCAGATCTTTCAGCCAAAAAAATTCACCAAGAATTATTTTCCAAAACTGGAGTACATTTGGGAGTCATCATCAATGACAGTATTGGAAGAGCCTGGAGAAATGGTACTTTAGGAACTGCCATTGGGGTTGCCGGAATACCTTCCATAATTGATCTGAGGGGCAGAAAAGATCTCTTTGGAAATCCCTTAAGGGTCAGTGAAGAGGCAATTGCTGATGAACTTGCATCAGCAGCCTCTCTATTGCAGGGACAGGCCGATGAAGCACTTCCTGTTGTTTTGATTCGAGGTTTTCAAAAACAAACACCAAGTATACCTGCATCAGGATTGATTCGTCCTAAAGAAACGGATTTATTTCAGTGAAAAATGGGAATAATTAGTCCAGTGACACATCTGGCTCTTTCAGGTGGAATTGGAGGAGCTAAACTTGCTTTGGGTCTAGAGCATATTTTCAATTCCCCGAAACTTATGATTGCAGGAAACACAGGGGATGATTTCGAACACTTTGGGTTAAACATTTCACCGGATCTTGACACCCTACTGTATACTCTTTCAGGAAAATCTGACCTTGAACGTGGTTGGGGACTTGCTAATGAAACCTGGTCGTTTATGAAGGCCATGAAAGAAATAGGAGGGGAAACCTGGTTTCAACTGGGTGATCGTGATCTTGCAATTCATGTAGAACGGACTCGAAGGTTAAAAGAAGGAGAGAGACTCTCTTTGATCACTTCCAGTTTCTGCAGAAAGTTTGGGGTCAAGTCTCACATCGTTCCTGCAACTGATGACTCTCTAAAAACCCTGGTTAAGACTCCAAAGGGAATCCTGAGTTTTCAGCACTACTTCGTACGGGACCAATGCAGGCCCAAGATACTCGGATTAAAGTATGAAGGTTNAGAAAATGCNCAACCCTGTCCTGCCTTGGAAGAGGCTCTCGAAAGTTCATTATTGGAAACNNTAGTTGTATGTCCTTCCAATCCATTTTTAAGCATCGACCCAATTCTTGCTGTAAAAGGGGTCAGGGAAAAACTGAAGAGTAGCAACGCTAGGGTTCTTGCCGTAAGTCCAATTGTCGGAGGAGATGCGGTAAAAGGCCCTACTGCAAACAATCTGAGAGATTTAGGATTTTCAGTTTCTGCTTATACGATAGCTAAATATTACAGCGATTTTATCGACGGGTTCATGTTGGACAAGGNAGATGAAAATGAAATCTCTCGGATTGAATCTCTAGGAATTCAAGTGGGACTGGCAGACACGGTTATGACCGATCTTCAATCGAAAATAAAACTGGCAGAAGATGTTTTGCGATTTTCAAAAACGCTTTGATCCCCAATTAATTTTGATTCTACCCAATTTTTGCTGTGTGGGCAGTCATCCCGGTTAAGCAAATCAGCCAAGCAAAACAGCGNCTTTCTCCATTTCTCAGCACAGAAGAAAGAAGGGACTTTTTTTCTGCAATGCTTGAGGATGTCCTGAGCATAATGGTCAAAATCGATTTTTTTAAAAAAATCATCTTGGCTACCAACTGCCCCCATGCAATCTCTATAGCAGGACGTCATGGAATCACTCATTTCGAGACAGGACCTGATGATGGATTAAGCCAGGCTGCTGGAGAAACTGTTAATCATCTTTTAGAAAACGGGATCAGGGATATGTTTTTGATCCCGGCTGATATCCCATTAATCACTGAGGAAGAAATCAATAGCATTTTAAAGGCTCATCCTTCAGCACCCTCATTGACAATCATTCCTTCTAGAGACAAGTTTGGTTCGAATTGTATTCTTCTCTCACCTCCTTCAAGGATGACTTTGAAGTTTGGACCCAACAGCTATTTCCGCCACCTAGAAATTGCCCAAACAAATGGGCTCAAAGTTAATCCCATGGAGTTCCCCGGATTTGGGCTTGATATTGATGAACCCAAAGACCTTTTTGAATTACTAAAAGCAGAAGGAAATACCCGTAGCCAAAAATATATTCGTCATTTGAATCTTGTGAAAAATTAGCTCATTAATTTTTATTGTGAGCTTCTTGCCAACTTGGTCCACCTGTATCTTTTACCCAGTAGCTTTTAGCCCATCCCACTCCCTGCCAACTTCTAAGTTTCTTAGGGTGGAGCCTGAAAAGCCAACGTGGTTGATTCAAGGTTGGCTCAAGGTAGGTCGGTCCATCCGGACCAAGATAACGGACTGCCATTTTCTCAGCAATTCCTACCCATCTTCCTTCAATTACACTTTCTTCTACCAATTCTGCCGTTCCGTCACACTGAATCTTTTCCATCGTTTGATCATCATCAACAACCCAACTGCAACGAGNGTCATTTTTTAGATATTCAGCCCACTTGGAACGAGATCGGGGAATCACCCAGAAACAACCATTTATACATTCACAGGATGATCCATTTTCACATTCGTTTTTGCTCTCCCAATGATGCCAGCAAGGAATAACAAAAGGGTCTCCGTTAGGTTTTAAACACCCAAGCCTTAGTGTGTATCCCTTTGCTAGAAAGACTTCCATTTCCTCCGGGCTCATTTTCCCAACAGGCTTTTGATGCTCTTCATTTTGATATTTCTCAGCCATGAAACACTCCTTATTTTTGTTGAGTTAATAATTAAGGAAAACGATTATTAAACTAATCCTTCTTGTTTTTATAAAGAACATAAAAGGGATAATTTAATATTATGACATTAGTTTGACATATTTAGCAGATCTAATATATGTTTCATTTGGTCATATTTTAATAATCAAGTCAAACGGAGATTGTTATGAAACTATCAAATCATTTCAAAAACCTAATTTCAGGATGTTTGGCACTATTGCTGACTCCTTTTTCATTCCAGCTTTTTGCAGCTGATGCATTCACACAACAGGAGATCAAATCTTCCCCCTATTTACAAAGCGTACTCAAACGAAAGGGACAAAGCTTTGACACCACTAAATTCCAGAAACCTGGACCCTACAGGATTGCACTGGCTGCACAGGGAACAAGTAATTCATGGTCGGCGCTCTTTGATGAACATGCCAACTGGTACGCTGAGGAACTGGGCAAAGGAATTATCAGTGAATTATTGTATGCCGATGCTCAGGCTTCAGCAGATAAACAAGTACCGCAGGTTGAAGACCTTCTTGCACAAGAACCTGATGCATTGATTCTGGTTCCAATGGGAGCAGCAGCTCTAACAGCCCCAGTTGAAAGAGCCATGGCCCAGGGAGTTCCAGTTATATTGTGTGCAAGTGCAGTAGAAACCGATAATTTCGTCACTGAGGTTGGTACAAACCTTTATGCCAGCGGGGCCGGTTTGGCTAAATATCTTGGAGAAAAACTCAATGGTAAAGGCAGGGTCTTAATGATGACAGGGATTCCTGGAGTAAGCACATCTGACATCATGGAAGCAGGCGGAAAAGCGACCTTCAAAAAATATCCAGGAATCGAACTTGTCGATGAACAGCCTGGAAACTGGTCTACTGCCGAAGCAAAGCGGATCATGGAAACATGGCTTGTCAAATACGGAGACAACATCGATGGAATCTGGTCTGGAGGCGCGCAAATGTCTCAAGGAATTGTCAGTGCCTACCTTGACAAAGGCATGAAAATTCCTCCAATCGGCGGCGGGGAATATGCAACCGGTTTTCTGAGGCAAGCCGTTGAAAATGACCTGGAATATGGAGCTTGGCAGTATCCTAATGCAATGGTGGTTCTTTGTATGGATGCAGCAGTGAATACTTTACGTGGCCGTTTGGTACCTCGTTTCATTGATTTCGTTGACCACATTCCAGGCACTGGACCTTTTAGTGATTCGGAGGGGAAAGAATATTATAATAAAAATTGGAGTGATGACGTATTTGGTCCGATCCTCTTTCCCAGTAAAAGACTCGAAAAATTAGGCTATATGAGAAAATAAGCAGGAGTTTTGCAACACATAAGGTAGTTAGACTTCTCTTCAATTCTGACTGGCAGTCAACATAAATATTCGGCTGCCAGTAAATTCCCAAATTAATTAATGAAACTCACCAGTGATATCCATGTTGTAGGAGGGGGATATTACGGATTCAGCATATCTGGAAGGCTGGACTGTCACGTTTACGTCATCAACAGCGGAACGGAACTCGCGATTGTTGATCCAGGCTGTGGTATAGACCGTGACTTTGAGAAAATCATTTCCAACATTCGGGATGACGGTCTTGATCCTAAAAAAATCAAAAAGATATTCGTGACCCACTATCACTGCGATCATATCGGTGCTGCAGCTGATGCTAGAAGTCTGCTGGATGCTGAAATGTATGCAGCTAAAACAGTGGCATCACTGATAAGAGACGGAGATGAAAAAGCGGCCTCTCTGGACGTGGGTAAAGCGGTTGGTTTCTATCCTGAGGATTTTACCCTGAAACCCTGTGAAGTGGATGTGGAACTGTCAGAAGGTAATCTGATCAAGATTGGAAATATGACCATGGAAACCTTTGAAACTCCCGGTCATTGTGAGGGGCATTTAAGCTTTCTTTTGACGGGTGGTGAGAGGAAATACCTGTTTGGTGGAGACATGGTATTTTGGGGAGGTAAAATCCTTCTCCAGAATATCCATGATTGTAAAATTGATGTTTATGCTGAATCGATTTTCAAAGTTGAGCAGGCTGATTTTGACGCTCTGCTTCCTGGGCACCTTCAGATTTCATTAAATGAGGGNAAATCCCATGTGATTGAGGCTGCAAACGCGTTTAGAAAACTGGGTATCCCGCCCAATCTAGTTTAGATTGTCATGGATTTAAGGAGTTGAAAAACCTCCCCTGGCACGGTCAGCCTTTTTGTAAAAAGCCACTGCAATAACAAAGATAATCCCTTTTATCAGCCCGCTGATGAATTGATTGACACCAAGAACAACCAGCAAATTATCCGTGAATGTCAGTAGGAGGATTCCGCCAAGTACACCAGTAACCGTGCCTCTTCCCCCGAACAAACTTGTTCCTCCAATAACTACGGCAATAATGGCATTGAGTTCCAATTCCTTACCAATCACGGGATCTCCAACGCCCATCCGCATCAACCAGAGCAAACCTGTGGAAGCAGCAAGAACACTGCATAAACCATAAACTCCATAGCGTACTCTTTTTACAGGAATTCCGGACAACTGCGCAACGGAAAGGTTCCCGCCAATCGCATAGATGTGTTTCCCAAAAACTGTTTTTCTTAGCAGAAACATGATAAGAAGGGTAATGAAAATGAAGTAATAGACAATGATAGGCACCCCTAAAAATTTCTGGCTGTAAAGCATGAGAAAATCCCTGCTTGCGCGTCCGATGGGTTTGGTGGTAATGGTCAGAGAAATGCCTTGAAGGATGAATAGGGACGCAAAAGTCACCACAAAAGGAGAAAGGTTGAACTCATTAATCAGAAAAGCGTGAATCAAACCAACCAGCAGACCTAGTCCCAGGGTTAAAATTACTGCCATCCAGACATTATCCGGATTCCCGTCCATAAGAATGGCTGAGACCAGGACACAAAGTTTGACCAACGAGCCAATCGAAAGATCAATTCCCGCAGTCAGAATCACCAGCATCTCTCCAAGTGCAGCCGTTCCCAGATAGGCTGCTTGCCTGAGCACATTGGTAAGGTTTCGAAGACTCAGGAAGCGCTCAGAGTTCATTGCACCGATGAGCATCAAAATCAGGATCATTCCATAAACAACCAGGACCAGGGAATGTCTTTGTAAAAATGATCGTCTCATGTTTTTAGTTTCTCTCAATCATGACTAGGCCGCTTTGGAAATCGCCGTTGTCGCATATTCAATGATTTGTTCCTCTGATGTTTCTGAAGGAACAAGTTCAGCAACGATCCTTCCCTCCCGCATGACCAGAATCCGATCACTGAGTCCAAGGATTTCAGTGAGTTCCGATGAGATCATCAAAATTCCGATACCCTCTTGGTTTAAATGACGCATCAGTTGATAAATTTCAAATTTTGCTCCTACATCAACTCCCCGGGTTGGTTCATCCATAATGATGATCTCCGGTCGTGTCTGAAGCCATTTTGCCAGTACTACTTTTTGCTGATTTCCTCCACTAAGATACTGCACTTCTTGGCTTCCGGAGGCCATGGCGATAGAAAGCTGATTTCTTGACTGATCAACGATTTCCTGTTCTTTCGATCGACTGAGAAATCCCCACTGAGAAATTTTCCTCAGAATCGCCATGGTGATGTTGTTTCGTATGGGCAATTCTGTGAAAAGCCCTTGCTCTTTCCTGTCTTCCGGAACAAGTGAAATTTTTTTCTTAATCGCTTCAAAAGGGTTCTTCAAATAAGCATTTTCACCATTGATTTTTATGCTTCCAGAAGTCAGAGGATCAGCGCCGAAAAGGGCTCTTGCCAGTTCCGTTCTCCCTGAACCGACCATCCCAGCCAGTCCGACGATTTCTCCTTGCCTTAGATCAAGACTGACTTGTTCAAGGACGGTATCAGTCGAAATGTTCTTTGCGATCAGCACCGGTTTCCCGGGCTGATTATTTGAAACCGGGAACACTTCTTCAAGAGTTCGTCCCACCATCATCTTGATCAATTCCGCTCGGGTAAGTTCGTGGATCGATTCTGTCTCAACGAGTTGACCATCCTTCAGCACGGTCACAACATCAGCAATTCGGAAAACTTCTTCGAGACGATGGGATATATAAATAATCGACACCCCTCTGTTAACAAGGGATTGTATGATGTTAAAAAGCTGCTCCAATTCATGTCCAGCCAGGATCGCCGAGGGCTCATCCATCACGATCAAATCTGCATTCTTAGAAAGGGCTTTGGCAATTTCAACCATCTGCTGAAATGCCACGCTGAGATCACCGACTTCTGTATCCAGGTCAATCTTCAGACCTAACTGCGATAAAAGCGCCTCAGCCTCTGATCTAATTCGAGAGTGGTCGATCAAGCCAAATGCGTTGCGCGGTTCTCGCCCCAGGAAGATGTTTTCTGCCACTGTCATCTGTGAGACCAAAGCAAGTTCCTGGTAAATGACACTGATTCCGCGATTAAGAGCTTCACGAGTAGAAAAACCCCGGTGAAGCTCGCCTTTGAAAAAAATCTCACCGCTGTCGGCGGACAAGGCTCCGGAAAGAATCTTGATCAGAGTCGATTTACCTGCTCCATTTTCGCCAACGAGTGCATGGACCGTCCCGGGCGAGCACTCTAATGAGACATTATGAAGAGCATGCACACCTCCAAATGATTTGGAAATGTTCCGCATTTCAAGGATGAAGGGAACTTCCGAATCAATCATAATGAAACTATGCTCATTTCATGAATCCGGAAAGAAAACCTGAAAACATAAATCATCAATCTTTTTTTTGAGCCAAGCCATATAGGGTTACCGCAGCAAGAATAACGAGTCCTTTAATGATGAATTGTGTTTCTATATCGAGGCCGATCAGGACCACCATGGTACTTAAAACCTGGATGATCAGAACTCCGGCAATCGTCCCCAAAAGACCGCCTCTTCCACCAAAAAATGCCGTTCCGCCTACCACCGCTGCAGCAATCGAATCGAGGTCGAGTCCTGTTGCAATGAAACGGTCCACATAACCCACATAGCCTGTCAGCACCACTCCGGATATCACCGCCAGCCCACTCGCCAGGACATATACAGAAATCTTGATCAGATTGACAGGAATGCCTGTGAGTCTGGCTGCTTCCGGGTTGCTTCCTGTTGCATAAATCCTGCGGCCAAAGGTGGTGCCTTTTAAAATCACTAAAAACACAGCATTCAGACCAATCCAGATCAAAAGTGGAATCGAAAGAAAACCCCAGGATTGATTGACAATCCCCAAAGCCTCTGGAACAAATCCGCTTGGTACCCCGCGAGTGAAAGCCTGTTGGGCACCCTGAACAAGAAANAGCATCACCAAAGTTGCCACGAGTGGTGGAACTTTACGCTTGGTCACCAATAATCCGTTCCCCAATCCGATCAGCATTCCAATGATCAATGCAACGATTATTGCAGCAGGAATCATCTCGTTCCTGCCGTTGCTCACTTCTGCTACCACCATCGAAGTCATGACAATCACCCCGCCAACGGACAAATCCAGTCCTGCTACCAGCATCACCATTGTCTGACCAATTGCAATGATACCTAATTGTGCGCATTGCCTGAACATCACTGCCAGGGTTTCCTTCTCAAACAAATTTGGGGTGACTACTGCTGCAACTATCAACAGCAGCATAAGCGCTATGTAGACTCCATATGCCATAATCAGATTTCTTAACCTGAAATCGGACTTGTCATGAATCACTGAGGTTGACGTTTCCATTTCGGTACTGTAATTCTTGAAAAAAGATATATAATATTTCTCTACCTTAGATATAGGTTCCTAGAGATTCAAGCCCTATGCATCCAAACGTTCATCAAAAGTTCAGTTTAAAAATCAAGATTCACGTTCCAACAACTTTTTAAAAAATAAATCTCTTTCTTGTGAGCATAGTATGCTCATTGAAAATCTAAGAGCAGAAACAACAAAATTACATTTAAACCATTGTAATCACAACAGTCATGAATGCCTTAAAAGTCGGTGATTTTTTTGAAAGACGACCGACTGAAGAAGAAGCCCATTTACTCACTGAAATCAGGGATANAAGCACACTTTTCAGGGTTGCTTCTGAACTCCGGGATAAAGGACATGGAAACATCATTTCCTACTCACGAAAGATTTTCATCCCGTTGACAAAACTTTGCAGGGATGTTTGTCATTACTGCACTTTTTCAAGGGATCCACAAAAAAATCAGCATAGTTTCATGCAGCCGGATGAAGTGATGGAACTGCTTCGTGAAGGTGAAAAATACGGTTGCAAAGAAGCTTTATTCACCCTCGGGGATAAGCCTGAATTACGTTACACCCGGGCCAGAAAAGAACTGCAGGGACTCGGACATGAAACCACCCTTTCCTATCTTTTCGAGACTGCAGGACGGGTTTTGAAGGACACAACACTTCTCCCCCATCTTAACGCGGGGGTGATGACGGCAGAGGACTTAAGAAATTTAAGAANAGTATCGGTTTCCCANGGACTGATGCTGGAAAGTGTATCTCCACGACTGCATAAAAAAGGGGGACCTCACCACGGATCACCAGACAAAAANCCCGATGTCCGGATCAAGACCATCAGGGATGCAGGAGTTGAAAAAATNCCNTTTACTTCAGGCCTNTTAATCGGAATNGGAGAAACCCGAAAAGAAAGAATTGAAGCGCTTCTGGTCTTGCGTGATTTGCATGAAAAACATGGACATCTTCAGGAAATCATCATCCAGAATTTTAAAGCCAAACCAGGAACTCCGATGGAGAATAGTCCTGAGCCGGGAATTCAGGAAACCTCNTGGACCGTNGCCGTTGCACGNATCCTTTTTGGGCCTGAAATGAACATCCAGAGTCCTCCCAACCTGAATACCGGATATCTAAAATCTTTGGTGGACTCAGGTATCAATGATTGGGGGGGAATATCTCCTCTGACTCCGGACCATGTCAATCCCGAGGCGCCATGGCCTGAAATCAGTCATTTAGCAAAAACCATGGCAAATTATGGGAAAGTTTTAACCGAAAGACTTCCCCTATATCCTGATTTTGCCCTGAACTCAAAAAAATGGATTGATCCGGAAACTAGTCCAGCCCTTCTGCGTTCCATGGATCAGCAAGGTTACGCAAGAGAAGATGAATGGGCTCCCGGACAATCATCGTTCCCTCCTGAATTTCATAAATCCGAAATTCCTTTAAAAAGTAAAGGAGCAGGAAACAACATTGAGCAAATCCTCGAAAGCGTCAATGGTTCAGGCGAAATGGAGGAAGAAAAGATTATTCGTTTGTTGAATGCAAGGGGATTAGAGTTTGATCGTNTCTGCGATTTTGCTAACGAATTGAGAAAAAAAGTTTCAGGTGAAGAAGTGACCTATGCCGTCAATCGGAACATCAACTACACGAATGTCTGTTATTTCCGTTGTGGGTTTTGTGCTTTTTCCAAAGGAAAGATGTCGGAAAACCTTCGAGGCAAACCCTATGACCTCAAGCTGGATGAAATCGTGTCCAGAACCAGGGAAGCCTGGGATCGTGGTGCCAGCGAAGTCTGTCTCCAAGGAGGAATTCATCCCAGTTACACCGGGGAGACCTACCTGCAGATTTGTGAAGCAATCCATGAAGCGGTTCCAGGGATCCACATCCATGCATTTTCTCCCCTGGAAGTTAGTCAGGGCGCAAGCACCCTGGGCCTGAATGTTCCTGAATTCCTCGAAAAGCTTCGTGATTCGGGCCTGGGAACGCTTCCGGGAACTGCAGCAGAAGTTCTTGATGATGAAGTAAGAAACATCATCTGTCCGGACAAACTTTCCACCAAAGAGTGGCTATCCGTGATGAGGGATGCCCACGAAAAAGGATTTCGAACAACTGCAACCATCATGTTNGGGCATGTTGAAGCCCCCCGTCATGTGGCCCGACATCTGCTACGAATCCGTAACTTACAGAAGGAAACCGGAGGTTTTACGGAGTTTGTTCCCCTGCCATTCGTTCACATGGAGGCACCGATTTATCTCAAAGGAAAATCACGTAAGGGACCTACATTCCGAGAGGCAGTTCTAATTCATGCAGTGGCCCGAGTCGTTCTACATCCTTTCATCCAGAATATCCAAACTTCTTGGGTGAAAATGGGTCCCGAAGGAGTGAAGGCCTGCCTGGATGCCGGTGCCAATGACTTAGGGGGGACTCTGATGAACGAAAGTATCACCCGGGCGGCTGGAACCGTTCACGGGCAGGAAATGCTCCCTGAAAGNATGGANGCCTTGATTCGGCAAGCAGGACGGATACCGAAACAGCGTGATACGCTTTATCGAAATCCGGATCCAGTACAAAAGTCGAAATCATATGGAAACCACCAATTGGTAACCAAGGNATTTCAAAATTCTGCGACTGACTCGGAAAGCCTGACAGCCTGAGTTGAAAAAAAATCTCAATGCTTAGTCTGGAATCAACACCGCCCTGCCAACGACATTCCCTTCTGCAAGATCATGAAGGGCCCTGTTAACTTCCTTTAATGGATAGGTTGAGACCTCACTGACTAACTCTCCCCTCTCAGTGAGGTTTGTGATTTCAACAAGATCAGTAAATGTTCCAACAAAGCTCCCCATGATGCTAATTTCCCTTGCCACAAGTTCAGCCGTTGAAATCCTGACCTCACCTCCGGTTCCAATCGCAAGATAACGGCCCTGATTCATTAAAAGCTGTATCGCATTATTGGGAGTTTCCGATTCTCCAAAGAAGTCAAGAATAGCCCTAAATCCCTGTTCATGTCCGGCTTTGATGGAATCCAACTGATCCAATGAATCATAACATTCTGTGATGCCGGTTCTCGCTGCTAATTTTCTTGCCTCTTCACGCGGGTCAACCGCAATGATTTTTCCTGGAGTCAGACGTGAAAGCAGTTGAGCACCTAGATGCCCAACTCCACCAATACCAATCACAAGAACCTTATCTTGAGGGCGGATGAAACCCATCAGTTTTCTGATGGCACCAAAGGCGGTCAAACCTGCGTCTCCCAGAGGAGCCAATTCAGCAAGCGATGCTTCTTGTCCAACCTTGATCAGTGATCTTTCAGAGAAAGTCGTTAACTCACAAAAACCTCCGTCTGTATTGATCCCGGGCGTTATTCTTGAGCTGGCCTGCGAATCAATTCCGTAGCGTTCTTCAAGGCTCATCCCGGAAGAAAGAAACGGATAACACAGTACTTTATCTCCAGTTTTGAACTGACTGACTCCCTCCCCGATACGGTAAACTTCTCCTGCATTTTCATGCCCCAAAACATGCGGTAGTTTTGCGACAGGAATACCAAGATCCCTTCCAGTAATGATGTGAAGATCGGTCCGGCAAACCCCTGCAGCCTGAATTTTCACGATCACTTCACCAGGTCCCGGCGCCGGAGGATCATCTATTTCTTCATAAACCAGAAATTCCTTGTTGCGGAGTTCAGGATCGTAGCGATGCAGTACTGCTGCTTTCATCTTTCAATTGATGGATCATTAACAATGGTTTTCATGTTGCCATCCAGCCGCCATCCACAAAGAGTTCTGCTCCTGTGATGTAACTTGATTCTGAACTTGCCAAAAAATAGATGGCTGCAGCAACCTCGTCAGCATCCCCCCAACGTCCCATTGGAGTTCGGGAAAGAATTTCCTGAGACATTTTGTCTCCAGCCTCCTCAATGGTTTTTTCCTCACGCAAAACTTTGATGAAACCGGGACTCACTGAATTGATCCGAATGTTGTCATTGGCATACCTTATCGCTGCATTACGGGTCAGTGCGCTGACCGCCCCTTTGCTGGCATGATAGGAAGAAGATTTACCGAAACCTCCTGANGCTCCAAAAATGCTTGAAACATTGACTATCGAACCAGATTGTTGAGACTTCATTATGGAAACAACTGATTTAATTCCTAGCCAAATGGATTTTGCATTGACCGAGAGCATCTCATCCCAACCGCTTTCATCTTCCTCTTCAAAATCCGGAAGTGTCCCGATTCCGGCGTTGTTGACTAAAATATCAATTCTTCCGTACTTTTTAAAAACAGATTCAACTAATTCTGACCATGATGCTTCATCGGACACATCATGAATCATAGGCTTGTCTTTGGATTCCGATTGCGGATTTTCGGGAACAACCTTATTTCCCGAATCAGGGAGAATGTCGGTTTCAATGACGGTGATTCCTTCTTTTTCGAACCTTAAAGAGGTTGCCTTTCCTATTCCCCTTGCAGCGCCTGTGACAATGGCAATTTCCCGGTTAACCCCCATTCATTTTATCCCAATTCGATTTTTCTTCCCGTCTTTTCGGCCTCGATGGCAACTTCACAGATTTCCTGGACATGCAGGGCATCTTCCAGGGAATCTACACCAGCATTGGGCTCACCCTTCAAGGTCAGGACAAAATCCCAGAGTTCTTCCCTCAACGCTCCCATGGTCCTTCCATCAATTTGAGGCCAGAATCCAAGATCTGGGAAATAACTGGAAGATCCATCATTGATGGTCAATGAAGGTTCATAAGTCTTCAGAAATGATGAACCTTTTGTCCCAATGACTTCAATCCATGCATCCACAACCCCGTTTCCGGTTTGTTCATCTTCGCCCCAGCCAAGGATATTCGCCGGAGCGCCACTCGGTGCAAGCCACGCTGTTTCAAGGGTGCAGAGGGTTCCTCCCTCCATCTCCATCACCATCACAAAAGTGTCCGGTTCGTCAAAACCAAGATGGTACCCTCCCCAGGAGGTAACAGAGCGACAACGCTGTTGACAGATCCACAAAACAAGATCAATGTCATGAACCAAAGTTTCATAGACTGGATGAACACGATATCCGTAGGCCTCAAACCAGGATCTCGATGCATCACGTTTGGCGCGGATATTTGCAAGATTTCCCAATCTTCCTTCTTGAACCTGTTTTTGTAAAACCCTGTGTCTGGGNTCATAGCGGAGGATGTACCCCAGCCTCAGAAGAAGATTCTTCTGATTGGCCAATTTGACCAATTCACGTGCTTCATCAAGTCTTGTGGAAAGAGGTTTCTCACAAAAGACATGGATACCTTTATTCAGTGCCTTGCGAACAATCTCAGCGTGAGTACTTTCAGGAGAGACAATGGTAACTGCATCAAACTCCATTTCCTGAATCATCCTGACAGGATCTTCAAAAATTTGAGTCTCAGGAAAATCTTTACGAGCTTGCTCGATTGCAGAAGGATCCGGTTCAGCAATGGCTGATACCTGTGCTGAAGGATGGTTGGAAAGAACATTTGCATGATGCCTTCCAAATCGTCCGTACCCGGCGAGGGCAAATGAGATGACTTCAGAAGATTTGACCATTAGACTGAATCATCAAATGAGATCCTTGTTTCGTTGGCAATATTGAATAGATGTAAGGATTCAGGATTTATTTTGAAGCGAACATTTTCTCCTGAATTAATTTTTTCTGCAGTAGGAACAAGTAGGGAAATGGTTTTTTCGCCTAGTTTGAGATAAACAAGTTTCTCTGAACCGAGTGTTTCCACTACGGAAACCGTTCCTGAAATCCCTCCCCGAGAGACCAGTTCCAGTTCATTCGGACGGAATCCAAGGATAACCGATGTTTCCTTCAACGCTTTCATGGAATCAGGAACATGGACCTCAAAGGAATCCTGTTGGAAGACTCTTTTCTTGTTTTTCTCAACGATCTCTACTTGCAAAAAATTCATCGGGGGACTGCCAATGAATTCAGCCACAAAACGACTCGAAGGTCGACTGAAAATGTTCTCAGGGGTATCCAGTTGGACAACTTCTCCTTTGTTCATCACTGCCAGGCGGTGTCCCATGGTCATGGCTTCGACCTGGTCATGGGTAACGTAAATCACTGTACTTTTGAGCTCTCCAGTCAATTCAATCAGTTCCTTCCGCGTCTGCAGCCGCAGCAAGGCATCAAGATTTGAAAGAGGTTCATCCATTAAAAAAGCCTGGGGATTCCTGACGATTGCCCTGCCAAGTGCAACCCTCTGCCTTTGCCCTCCGGAAAGCTGACGAGGTTTACGTCCCAGCATTTCCTGAAGGTCCAGCATATTTGCAACCTTCTGGACGCGTTTTTCGATTTCATCCACCTCCAAACCCCGTGCTTTGAGGGCAAATCCAAGGTTTTTTTCGACGGTCATATGGGAATACAACGCATAATTCTGGAACACCATTGCCACATCGCGATCTCCTGGGGGGAGACCGTTCACAATGCGGTCTCCGATCCGGATCTCTCCATCGCTCAGAGATTCTAAACCGGCAACCATCCTCAGGGTTGTGGTTTTCCCGCATCCAGACGGCCCGACAAAGACCAGAAATTCGCCATCAGCAATATCGACGCTTACATTTTTTACGGCAAGTGTATTGCCGAATGCCTTGTTAAGTCTTGTGAGAGTTACAGAAGCCATAATCGCATTCTTATTTGATTGCCCCGGCGGAAATGCCGCGGATAAACCAACGTCCAACAATGAGAAACAGGATGAAAACCGGCAAGGCTGAGCCAACAGCCCCTGCAGCGGCAAAACCCCAATTGACCCNATATTGCCCAAACACNATTCCAGTCAGTCCAATCGGAAGGGTGTGGAGNTCATTCGAAAGAAGCAGTGTCATCGCAAAAAGGTANTCCGTCCANGANACAATGAATGCGAACATCGCNATCGCAATAATNCCNGGTGCGGCCTGAGGAATNATGATTTGAAAAAGGGTACGTATCCNNCCNATACCGTCCACGGCAGCTGCTTCTTCCANCTCCGGAGGCAGGCTTTTCAGAAATGCCTGAAGCAGCCAGATCCCGAACGGAACCGCAAAAGCAGTGTTCATCAGGGCACAACCGAGATGGCTGTCCACCAATGCCAATCCATCAAAAATTTTGAATATCGGGACCACCAGCAGAGCCGTCGGAAAAATATAGACACTGAGCAGAAAGAGACTCAAAACATTCCTACCCCGATACTGGGTACGATAAACGCTGTACGCACCCGCNACAATCAGAGGAAGCGAAAGAACGACTGTGTAAATAGCTACAATGGTGCTGTTGATCACCCATTGCCAATATGCGGATTTGGCAAAAAGTGAAATGTAATTTTCAATGGTGAGGTTTTGCGGGATCAAGGTCTGATTCCTGATCAGTTCCATGTTCGGACGGAATGAGGCCAGCAGGATCCATAGAAAAGGTGCCAGCAAAATGAACATGATCAAAGAAATGACAAGGAGCCTCAGGATTGAAGTAAGAGAAATTGAGGAATTCATTTTCTATTTTGAGAGATCCCTGAATGTCTCATCGGCCATGATGAATTGCTTTCTGTTTAAAAAGATAAAAACCAAGGCAAAGACAATCAGAATCAATAAAAAGATGATTGCACCCGCAGAAGCCTTAGAAATATTGTAGCCGTAGAAAGCTGTATCATACATGAGAACTGGTATAGTTGTGGTTGAAACTCCCGGACCACCTCGTGTCATCATCCAAATGATGTCGAAAACGTTTGAGGCCCAAAGGGTCCCTACCAGCCCAAGAACTGTGAGGGTTGGCAATAGATTTGGGAAAGTTATTGATTTGAATTGAAGCCAAGCTCCTGCTCCATCTACTCTAGCAGCTTCATATTCCTCTTCAGGAACACTTGCTAATGAAGCAAGGAAAATAATCGTAAGAAATGGAACATACCTCCATGAATTAACAAAAGTCAGGCTGATCCCTGCAATTTCCGGATTGGCGAGAAAAAGTGCAGGTTTTTCCATGATTCCTAGACGCATCATCGAAGTGTTGATGATTCCTGATGTTGCATCAAACATCCATCGCCAGAGGATTGCAGTCACTGCTGCCGGAACGGCCCAGGGAAGAATGATCCAGGTACGGACGAAGTTTTGGCCTTTAAATGGCTGGTTGATCAGCAAAGCAATCAACAGCGCAACAAAGGTCTGGAAAAGTCCATTAGCTAAGACCCAAACGGCACTTCTTCCTAAAGAGGCTATGAAATTCTTATCCTTAAACAGGTCAAAATAATTCTTTAATCCAATGATCTCATATTCACTTCCAACAACTCTTTGTGACGTTAGACTAATTTGTATGCCTGAAATTATAGGTAAAATGACTACGAGGATAACCAGCATCACTGCTGGAAGGACTAGATAGAGACCTAGCCTGGAATCACGACTTCGAAAGTCCTGTTGTGACATTTCTGCAGAGGGTCAGTTTTCAAAGCACATTGCTTTGAATCGACTTATGGTAGGAGGGCAGATTGAAGCTGGGTCCAATCTGCCCGATTAACCTAATTGACGTTAAGCATCAACTCTTCCAGATATTCTACTGCCTCTTTAGGCGAAATATCCTCAACAATCATTTTTTCCATTGCCTTGGCTGTAAAATTCTGGCCCTCAAACTGACCAACAGCAGGACAATAATTGTTCTGCATGAATCCATACATTCCTGTGTAAGGAGCTTCATCAAGAGACATCTGATGCTGTTTCTTGAACTGACTCAACACCGGAGCGGAAAACATGATCCGGTTGGTTTCGGCGTTATCGGTGACTGGAAGGAAAAGACCCGGCTCTGAAGTTCCAAGCCATTCACCATAAATTTTTGGACTCAGCCAAAAAGCCATAAACTTTGCCAACCCTTCTTGTTTTTCTGGATCATCAGTCATGACCATGAANGCATTNGAATAAGACAGTGAAAANCTTTCNCCNCTNCCNTCAGNAGGNACNGGAATAGGNGCNGCTCCNAAATCATTTGCTCCTAATCCTGAATTNTTNATCCATGAATTCATGAATGCATTCTTGAANGTAATCATNGAAGCTTTTCCNGAAACNAGTGANCCNTCNACTTCAGCCCANGCNTAAGNNCCNATATCNGGNGGGCTGTATTTCGCNAGTTCCTTNAAAAAAGTNTAGGCCNTTACATTTTGAGAGTTGTTAACNATNGGCCTGCAGTTGTCATCNAAGATTTTNTTCCCACCNAAAGCNCCCATCCAGGTATAAATGGATTGTGTNCCAGCAAGCGTGTCACTTGCNGGNANNGCNAACCCATACTGNCCTTTACTNGGTATGGTAAGTTTTTTGGCTGCNGCAAGAACTTCCTCGGTAGTTTTTGGNGGATGTGGTATTCCTGCTTCTTCAAAATGCTTCTTGTTGTACATTANAAGTTCCAACATNCCAAAAGCAGGAATTGCCCAAATNTCATCATCNGCNCGATANTGATCGACNTANGCNTCAATNAATTTNACTTCTTTNGCNACTTTGTTNAATACNCCAGTTGCAGGNTGAACACCNCCTGTTCTTCTGATTGCNGTGAAAAAAGCAGGAATAGCTTGNTGCAGNTCCACACCNACTCCAGCNTCAACCTGTGCNGTAACNCGNGAATAAGCNTCNCCCCANCCCACNACATTCTGTTTCATCCTNTACTNAGGATATTTTTCATTGAACTTATCTACNACNACCTGCATNGCNTCCACNCTACTNGGTGGCTGCTCCATATGCTGCATNGTCAATTGAATGGNNTTTGCNTGAANGCTGANNGCCANCATGCCNNCAGCNAATGTTAATGTGAAAAGCCTCATCGAACGAAAGAAGCTTTTTGTGAATGATTTAGAATCAATCATAGCTTTCCTTTTATGTTTAGGTTTACAATCTGACATACCAGTATGAGATTGCGTCGTATGTGTCAAGTGGAATTTCCAGCTTCCTCAGAAAAGGTATTTATTTTATGAACTTAAAAAGAATCAGAAGCAACAGGAACCTTTCTCATATTTATCACTTCTAATCACTGGATTGAGCAAAACTAAAACCGAAAAAGCCTCTCCGCGTTTCCTCCCTTAATGAGATTGAGTTCCTTTTGAGTTTTGTCCGGAAGCAGTATTTCCACTAGTTTCAACTGCTCTTCATATCCAGGTACTTCGAGAATCCATGGAAAATCGGATGCCCAAAGCATACGTTCCG
>FUFK010723247.1_pt1 | contig 23357 bp, 29 predicted proteins | sample 1021851 | NCBI WGS metagenome assembly FUFK01 (sample SAMEA51879418, study PRJEB19060) | metagenome | reverse complement strand
CCAAGATGGTGTAACACATTTAGTTAGGAGAAAAATATGGCTAAATCAACATTTTCAGGACCAGTCAAGTCTTTGGCTGGATTTATATCAGCAGGTAGTTCAGCTTTTGTTAGCTTAACAGCCGATACTTCACTTACAGTAGCAGCACACGCAGGTAAGGTTCTTACTTGTAACGATGCAGATGGTAAATTTACTTTACCTTCAATCGTAGCAACTACTCCAAGTGACTCTACTGATCCAAACCAACTTAATAACATAGGTGCAACTTTCTACTTTGTTGTCGAAACAGCTGCTACTGATATGGATATTAAAACAGATGGAACAGATAAGTTTGTAGGTGCACTTTACACTGGTAAAGATGATGCTACAGGTAAGACTTTTATATCTGGTGCGTCTAATGATGTTATCACTATGAATGGATCAACTAAAGGTGGGCTTGCTGGTAGTATCGTAAAAGTAACTGCAATGGCTTCTGCAAAGTATGCTGTTGAAGGACTTATTTTAGGTTCAGGAACTATAGTTACACCATTTGCTGACGCTTAATAGGAGACTAATATGAGTTCAGATGTAAAAGCATCCGTTCCTTTAACTAGCTCAGGACAGCTTCAAGGTTATATTGGAGCNTCAGGAGCTGGAACTGCTACTAATTTAGGCTCAGTAAGAATACAGTCNNTACAAGCTCAATCTAGCGATGCTGATGCACAAATCATTATTTATGATGGNACAGGTGCTAGTGGCACTAGAATAATAGCTCAGTTTAAGTTTGGTTCTGCAGCGAACGAATCTTTCGATCACTACATACCAGGCATGGGCTGTCGTTTTACAGAAGGAGCTTATGTAGCTTTGACTAACTGCGACTTTTTTGTTGCATACTACAATTAAGGATTAGATATGTTTAAGAAGACTAAAGGTTACGCTCAAGGTGGTAAGAAAGCCAAAGGCTATGGAATGGGCGGCGGGGTTACGAAAACCAAAGGCTATAGAATGGGCGGTGTAATCTCTATGAATACCAAAGGTAATAAAAAAGGTGGGAAGAAAGGCGGAAAGCCCTAAGTGGCCTATCTACATAGCAATATACCCCACTTTAAGTGTTGGGTAAGGAAAGAGTACACTCACAACCACGAACGGTTTCATGGCGAGTTTTTACACGCCATGGCCGTGGGTGTCACAACAATGCCTTGTAGATGTCTTAGTTTTCAAATTATTTTTACAGGTGTTCCTTCCGAAGAACAGGAAGAACAAGGAATGGAAAACGTGTACGGTGGTGCGATGTGGGCAAGAATGCCTATTACTGCATTAGTAGGAGACACGCCATTTACTGAATGGCCAGAACCTATGGCTGTGCACGATGCTCAGCCTTGGGACTGTTCTTCTCATAATCACGCAGTTTACGTTATAGATAGGGCAACACCGTGTCCTTGGTTAGCAAAGATAGGTGGACAAATGTATCCAGCTAAATACTTGTTTACAGTAGATTACGCAGAAAATGAAATAGCAGATGATCCTGCACAACATAAACAAAGTCATGTTATGGAGCTGTTAGATGCAGGACCCTGGACAGGTAATATAGTAGCGTTACCAAACAACCGTGTCAGAGTTACACATCCAGCTTGGTTTGAAACAGGACAAGGCGCACCTGATTTCAAACCATCAGCGCATATACATTATTCTAAATCTGATCTAGATTATACGTTGGATGTTAATAGAATATTTGATAACCTATACGCAGAGGAAGAAGAATAATGGCAACATCAGGAACAACTTCATTTGATTTAAGCGTAGATGAAATTATAGAAGAGGCATACGAAAGATGCGGTCTTGAGTTACGCACTGGCTATGACTTAGAAACAGCGAGACGCTCATTAAACATAATGATTGCTGAATGGGCAAACAGAGGCTTAAACCAATGGCTAATAACAGAGAACACTTTTACTGTTACAAAAGGAACTGACGAATACAGTTTAGGAACAGATATAGTAGATATTACTTCTGCTGTTATTACGCGTGATGGCACAGATTTTCAAATGTCTAGATTGAGTAGGTCTGATTATCTCTATACCCCTAACAAAACGGATCAGGCAAAGCCTACTCAATTCTTTTTAGAAAGACACATAACACCAAAAGTTTATTTATACCCCACTCCAGAAAATTCTACAGATGTAATCAAATACTACGCTTTAACAAGAATACAGGATGCAGGAGACTACACGAACACGATGGAAATAACCTTTAGGTTCTTGCCTTGTTTAACAGCAGGTCTTGCCTATTATATTGCTATGAAAAGAGCTCCAGATAGGTTACAGTTATTAAAAACAGTTTATGACGAGGAATGGGATAGAGCAGCAAGTGAAGATATAGATTCGGTAAGCTCTAAATTCTTACCTCCAAGAATGATAATATAAAGGAGAATAATATGAGTTTTTTTAGTTCAATAGGACGTAATCAACCACCAACGTTTACAACACCTACATTACCTATGACTGGACCTGCGGCTCCTCCACAAATGCCAGTAATGCCAGTTGCTTCACCTCCTGCACCAATGCCAGAGCTCCCACTAATTCAACCTCCAACGGTAAGGCGACCAGCACCAAGCTTAGAGTCTTTAATGAGAAGAAGAGCACAGTTGCAAGCAGAGCTTAGTAAAGTTAATGACATGATAGAAAGAATGAGAGCACAACAAACCGAAGGAACTGGATCAGCGTTACCTGCAGGTATTGAGACTCTTCTGGCTTCACTTACAAGGCCATCACCTATTATGAGGTCAGAGCCTACAGGTGGTTTTGACGATTAAAACAAAATGGCTTTTGCTTCTGGTAAACGAGCTTATGGAATTTGTGACACTTGTGGACAAAGGTACCGTTTACACCAGTTGCAAGAACAATGGGACGGTTTCAAAACTTGCCCAGAATGTTTCGATCCTAAACAACCTCAACTAGAAGCTCCCCCTGTTGGAGCTGATCCAGAGGCTTTACTAAACCCACGACCAGACAGAACAGAGCCTTCTGCTCAAAGTCTTCTTGTAAACAACCCGTTTCTCACCACACAAGGCAGTGCAGTGATAACTGTTTTTGAAGATAATCATGGTAGGAGCACAGGAGATAAAGTTAGGTTTAGAAACGTAGACTCTTTTGACGGATTTACTAGCAGTGTCATAGAAGATCCTGATGGCTATGCAATTACAGTAACTGCTAATACAACTACTGACATACTTAATTACAACAACAATACATATACTTTTACAGCTACATCTGGGACAGGAACAGCGGGAGCTAGAGGAGGCGGAATAGATTGTACAGTTGGACCTGCACAAACGCTTCTACCTTTAAATCCATTTAGAACAGGTAGCTCAGGAGCGAACACAGTTATATCCGTCACAGAATTTAAACATGGTAGAACAACTGGAGATACAGTAAGATTTAGAGACACAGAAGCTGTTGATGGCGTGACGACTGCTGTACTTGAAGCAGCAAGTGGATATACAATAACAGTGGTAGATACAAACGAGTATAAGTTTACATCTACAGGAACAGCCACCACAGGTGATGTTACAGGTGGTGGAGATAGCGTAACAGCAGGACCAGTATAATGGCAGGATTTACATATAGCTCACTAAAAACAACAATACAAAACTATGTAGATAGTTCTGAAACAACTTTTGTTGATACGTTGAATACTATTATTGAACAAGCCGAAGAACGTATTTTAAAAGGCGTTTGGTTAGATAATTTTAAAAAGAACGTTACAGGAACAGCTACAGCAGACAGTCCTTATTTAGGAATGCCTACAGATTTTTTAGCTCCTTTTAGTTTAGCTGTGATAGATAGTGACACATATCATTATCTTAATTTAAAACAAGTTAGTTTTATGAGGGCCTACAAACCAACTACGACTGGTTCTGTAACAGGAAGACCAAAATATTATGGCGAATTTGATAGCGACACTTTTATCCTTGCACCTACCCCTAGTAGTAATTTTACATTTGAACTTCACTATTTTTACAGGCCCTCTTCTTTGACCGCAGCTGGGGATAGTGGACAAACTTGGCTCTCTGAAAACGCACCTATAGCTTTGCTGTACGCATGTTTAACAGAAGCAGCCATATTTTTAAAAATGGACCCAACAGAAATAGCTGGATATAACTCAAGGTTTGAAGACGCTTTGGCTAGATTAAAAAACACTGCAGAGGGAGCAGGAACACAAAGTCAGTACAGATACGACCAAGTTCGTATACCTATTACCTGATGCTACAAAAACCTCTTCCAGAGTTGGAAGGTAAAAACATCGCGCTTGTAGCTATGGGGCAAAGTCAATTAGACTATCATTTGTCCAGGACACACAGTCTGACGTTTGATGAAGTGTGGGCCGTAAACGCTATGATAAGTGTTTTACCAGAAGTAGACAGAGCGTTTATTTTAGATCCTATGTCTAGGTTTTTTGATACAGAGGATGCAGGCACCATGACCCAAGTTATGAGAAAGTATTTGCCTGAAATTAAATACCCCATATATACGTGCGAGCTTGACGAACGTGTACCAGCTGCAGAAGAATTTCCATTAGGACCTTTGGTGGGTGATTTAACATGTGCTTACCTCAACAACACTGTAGCCTACGCTATAGCTTTTGCTCTATGGAACAAGGTAAGTCATTTAACAGTTTTTGGCGTAGACTTTACTTATAAAACTAANATGCACTTTGCAGAGTCAGGTAAAGCNTGTTGTGAGTTTTGGTTAGCTAAATGTATGGAAAATAATATACAGGTGTCTGTNGCACCTAGATCTAATTTACTTGAAACAGATGTTCCTANAAAAGANAAGTTGTACGGNTANCACAGNCTAGAAGACCCTGTTGTTACTTACATGGATAAAGGTAAGATGGGCGTTTGTAAATGGTCTGATATAATAAAACAACAACAACAATTTATTGGAATGATAGATAGAAATGATTTACCACCAGAACCAGAGGAATATTAATGTTTTCACTTGATTCAGAAACAGAAGTTGGTAATCTTAACGTTACTACAACGAATAACAGAGGGCACACTGTAGAAGAAGTTGCAGAAATGGCTACTAATAGATTAGTTTCCATTAGCGATACGGCCCCTGCACCCATTAGGGCACAAGCACATGCTTTTAAAGAAGCATGCAAACACATTATTACTTATTATATGCGCGAGGCCGTAAAGAACCACGTTTGTACAATATGTAATGAATTAGAAAAACAAGGTCAAAAAGACCTAGCTAATATTATTAGGAGACTATAATGGCTATAACACAAGCAATGTGCACTTCTTTTAAAAAAGAACTTTTAGAGGGTGTTCACAATTTTAAAGCTTCGGGTGGTAACACTTTTAAGCTAGCGTTATACACAAGCTCTGCAACTATGAGTGCGGCTACTACAGCGTTTACTACGACTAACCAAGCTAGTGGAACAAACTACACATCAGGTGGAGCAGCGTTAACAAATGTCAATCCAACATCTTCTGGAACCACTGCGTTTACAGATTTTAATGATCTTACATTTGGAACAGCTACAGTCACAGCCAGAGGTTGTATGATTTACAACGACTCTGCATCAGGTGATCCAGCTGTTGCGGTGTTTGATTTTGGTGGGGACAAGACATCAACTGCGGGAAGTTTTACTATTCAATTCCCAGCAGCAGACGCAAGTAACGCAGTAATAAGAATAGCGTAACCTCTAAATGTCAGGTTGGGGTCGAGCTGGCTGGGGCGAAGGGCCCTGGGGTCAGCCCGCTGTAGTTAATGTAACTGTAAACCTTACAGGTGTTGCAGGTACTTCTGCGTTAGGTACAGAAACAGTATCTTGTGACGCGAACGTAACTGAAACAGGTGTTACGTGTACAGGTTCGGTTGGATCACTTACAGCTACAGGACAAGCTAATGTTACAGAAACAGGTCTAGCAGGAACTTCTGCGCTAGGATCGGTCAGCGTTTCTGCAGGAGCAGTTGTAGCAGAAACGGGCATAACTGCTACAGGATCGGTAGGAAGTCTTACAGTTACAGGACAAGCAAACGTAACTGAAACAGGTCTAGCGGGAACAGGTGGTTTAGGTTCCCTTACAGCTACAGGTGCGGCAAATCAAGCTGTAACAGGTCTAGCGGGAACAACAGCACTTGGTAATGTAATTACTGCAGGAGCTGCAATAACAGGTGTTTCAGGCACGGCTTCTACAATATCATTAGGTGATGAAACAGTAACATGTGATGCTAACGTATTCCCTACAGGCGTTGCAGCTACCACGGCTTTAGGAAGTGTAAGTCCAGCTACAGACAACATACTTAGTATTACTGGTCTTGAAGCTACAGGAGAAGAAGGCACATTAACTATAAATGCTCAAGCCATTGTAGTTCCAACAGGAGTAGAAGCAACAGGAGCTGTCAGTCAAATACTGGTTTGGGGCCCTATCATCCCTGGTCAAGATCCAAGTTGGACAGGCGTTACTGATACACAGGATCCATCTTGGACTGCTGTAAATGATGCACAAAATCCAGGATGGGAAGAAGTTGCTTAACTATGCAAAAGAAAGGTAATATAATCAACTGAACGGAGATATAAATGGCTACATACGTAAATGATTTAAGACTTAAAGAAATCGCTACTGGTGATGAGTCAGGAACTTGGGGCACGAGCACGAATACCAACCTGGAGTTGATTGGTGAAGCTCTTGGATTTGGAACCGAAGCGATTACCACTAACGCTGACACACATACAACCACAGTAGCAGACGGAGCAACTGATCCTGGTAGAGCTATGTACCTTAAATATACAGGTACACTAGATTCAGCCTGTACGATTACGATTGCACCAAACACTATAAGTAGGATGCAGTTCATTGAAAACGGCACTACTGGGTCTCAAAACATAATAATTTCACAAGGCACAGGAGCTAACATAACCATACCAGCTGGCGATACTAAAGCAGTTTATTTAGATGGTGCTGGTTCAGGAGCAGCAGTAGTTGATGCTTTTGCTAGTCTTTCTACAGTAGACCTAAAAGTACAAGATGATTTAACAGTTACAGATGATGTCTCTATAGGTGGTGATTTAGCTACAACAGGAGCCTCTACAGCAGCAAGCTATAATGGAATAACCAGTAAAACTTTTGGAACAGGCTCTCTTATGATAGGAGATAATGCGACTGGTACTATAGATGCTGCTAACTACAATACAGGTTTAGGTGTAGATATTTTTGCAGCTTTAACAACAGGTGATGAAAACGTAGCAATAGGTGCGTTTAGTTTAGCAGCAACTACTACAGGACAATACAATACTGCGGTAGGTAAGGGAACGTTAGAGGCAAACACTACAGGTTCATTTAATGTTGCAGTCGGTGCAAATGCTTTACAAACTGCAACAACTGCTGCTGACAACACAGCAGTTGGTTATTATGCTCTACAAGCAGCAACCACAGGTCACAGTAATACAGTTGTTGGTAAAGAAGCTGGTAAAGTTTTAACAACAGGTGCAGAAAACGTATTTGTAGGTGAAAGAGCAGGAGATGCTGCAACCACAGGAGGTAATAACACAGGTGTTGGACACAAAGCATTAAGTTCTTTAACTACAGCAAGTTCTAATGAAGCTTTTGGTAACGATGCTCTACAAGCATTAACCACAGGTACTAATAATGTTGCAGTAGGTTCATTTGCTTTAGACGCTTTAACTGATGCTTCTTACCATGTTGCAGTTGGTTATCAGGCTTTATCTGCTAACACAACAGGAACACAAAATGTAGGAGTGGGTTGGAGTGCTTTATTAAACACTACGACAGGTAGTTATAACACAGCCATAGGAAGTTCTGCACTATATACTAATACAACAGGTGCAAGTAATGTTGCTTTGGGCAGAGATTCTTTAGAATCAAATACTACAGGTTCAGAGAATACTGCGTTGGGTGCGAAAGCATTAAATTCAAATACAACAGGAAACTATAACACCGCAGTTGGTCGAAGGGCTTTGGAAGACAATACCACAGCCGATAATAATGTTGCTCTAGGTTGGGGTGCATTAACAGAAAACACTACAGGTTCAACCAACACAGCCATAGGAAGAAGTGCTTTAGCAACAAGCACGACAGCTTCTGATAATACAGCAGTTGGTTATTTTACTTTACAAGCAAACACTACAGGTACTAACAACACAGCAGTAGGTGTTAATGCTATGACAGCAAACACTACAGCAGATGATAATGTTGGGGTGGGTAGAAATGCTTTACTTTCATGCACCACAGGTTCATACAACACCGCAGTAGGAAGTTTATCTTTAGACTCTGTTATTGCTGGTCAAAAACATACTGCTGTAGGGTATGGTGCTGGTAAAGATTTAACAGGTGGTGAAGAAAATACATTAGTAGGTTACTTGGCTGGAGAAAATCTTACGACATCGAGTGGTAACGTAGCGATGGGTCAAGAAGCGTTAAAAGTTAATACGACTGGAAACTTTAACGTAGCCATAGGTAGAGAATCGTTGGGCAGTGTTACAACAGCAGCAGATAATGTTGCTGTCGGTAAAGCCGCTTTAGATACTGTTTCAACAGGCACAAGAAACGTAGGTCTTGGTAAAGTTGCAGCAGACCTTTTAACAACTGGTAGCGATAATATTGCGATAGGTTCAAATGCTGCTGACAACCTAGTTACTGGAAGTCAAAATATTTGCATAGGATCAGATACTTCTCTTTCATCTACTAGCGGTGTTAATCAAATCGCAATGGGGCAAAACGTAACTTGTTCAGGTAATAGTAATTTTACATTTGGTGATGGAACTACTGACTCTAATATAGCTTTTGGTGCTACTACAATAACAGCACCTTCTGATATAAGATTAAAAGAAGATATAGAAGACGAAAAGATTGGACTAGACTTTATAAATGAATTAAGACCAGTGACTTTTAGATGGAAAAAAGCTAAAGACGTACCATCAGAAATGAAGGCACATAATCCTGAGTCTGAAAAAAGAGTTATGAATGGTAAGTACAATCATGGTTTTATAGCACAAGAAGTCAAAGAAGTTATTGACAGATACGACTTAAAAGATGGCTTTGATATGTGGACAGAAGATGAAGCTGATGGTAGACAACGTATTGGTGAAGCATCTTTGATGCCTTTAATGGTTAAGGCAGTACAAGAACTTTCGGCAAGAGTTGAAGAATTAGAAAACAAGGAGTAAAAATGGCAATAACAAAAACAATAACAAAGTGTATTCCATACGTTAACAGCAATAACAAAGTTGATAGATGGGATATAGAAATGACTTATGAAAACGATAATGAAGGTGATGCAACTTACTATAAATCAAGATTTTCTAAGACAGTTAATCAAAAAGACACTGATTTAGAAGGTAATGTAATAGCAACTAACTTTACACTTAAAGCTAAAGGTAGTTGGAGCAACGCTGATCTAGTAGCAATATGTCCTGTATCTACATGGGACACAGTATTTGCTCAACAATTTGATAGCGTTATTACTAATCCACCAGCAGAAAGTACACCAGATAATAGTTTTAACGTACCTAGTTAATGGCAGAAGTCACAGTACATAATATGCCCTCTGTTTTCGTTATGGAAACAGAAATGCCTTTAAGTATGGTAAATGATTTGAATGATTATCTTGACGAATATAAGGAAGATCAAAACAAAAAATCTTTAGCAGATACTTTAGTAGGACAAATATCACAGGGCGAACAACTGTTGATGGATAATGAAGACTCTAGGGTAAAAGAATATTCTGAGTTTGTGTGTAGTCTCGGTGCTGATTACATAAACTTTTTTCATAATAATACAGGTGCAAGTTTAAATTCACCAAAAGCAGTATCAATAGACGAAACTTGGTCAGTACATAGTTACGAAGGCGACTATAACCCTATACACGATCATGGCACTAAAACCATTATGGGNATATCNACGACTGGTTGGACNAAAGTACCNCAACAAATATTAGACCAACCCTCGGCAGGTTCTCCTGAGTATTCTTTATACAACGAGTCTGGTGATTGTGATGGCTATATTGCTTTTCAATATGGAAGAAACGAATTGATGAATACAACTAGACTAAGACCGCCTCAGTCTTTTGTAATTAAACCAACTGTAGGAAAACTTTTAGTGTTTCCATCTTGGTTACAACACATGGTATATCCTTTTAAAGGTGAGGGAGAAAGAAGAACAGTAGCATCTAACTTAAATTGTTGGGATGTTCCAGTAGAATCATTAACAACGGAGAAAGAAAATGATGTGGATTAATTTATTTATGTGGGTAACAGCGATTATAGCTATAGCTTCACTTGTAGCTGCGGTTACACCAACTCCTCAAGGAGATAAATGGTTAGCGAAACTTTATAAAGTTATAGATTTCTTAGCTTTAAATATTGGCAAGGCCAAGGATAAATAATGGGTTGGTGGAATAAAGTAGTTGATTTCTGGACGAACACTGAACAAGTTAAAGTTCGTGCTCGAACTGACGAAGGTAAGTTTGTAGCAGACGACAAATCTACCCCAGACGTTAATGAAGCCTACACAACTAAAAGAGTAAAAAGAAAAGGTAAGCTTAAAAAGAAAAAGTAATGGCCACGGCTAAAGACGCAATACATCAGATTAGCTCACACGAAAAGGAGTGTGCTATTCGCTATGAAAACATAGAGAAAAGACTAGACGAAGGATCCTCTAAGTTTAGAAGACTTGAGTATATTATGTGGGGATTGTATGGTCTAACAGCCGCTTCTTTGGGAATAGATAAGCTAATATAGATGAGTAATGGCACTAGAAAAATTTATATTTCGACCAGGAATCAACCAAGAAGGAACCGACTACTCTAATAGTGGAGGATGGTTTAATGCTAATCTTGTTAGATTTCGTAAAGGACTGCCAGAAAAAATAGGTGGCTGGGCAAAAGCTACTTTAAATACTTATCAATCAACTGTTCGAGCTTTGCATGCTTGGGTAGATTTATCTTTAACTAAGTATCTTGGTTTAGGAGCTACTTGGAAATACTACATAAAAGAAGGAAACAACTTTTATGATATTACACCAATAAGACTAACAACTGCTGCAGGAGACGTTACGTTTTCAGCCACTAACGGAAGTTCTACACTTACAGTAACTGACACAGCTCACGGCGCACAACAAAATGATTTTGTAACCTTTTCTGGAGCAGCTACGCTTGGTGGAAATATAACCGCTGCTGTATTAAATCAAGAGTATCAAATAGCAACGGTTGTTAACGCTAATAGTTATACGATTACAGCGAAAGATACTTCAGACGCAACTGTAACAGCAAACGCCAGTGACAGCGGTAATGGAGGTTCTTCAGTTGTTGGTGCTTATCAAATTAATGTAGGCTTAGACGTTTATGTTGAATCTACAGGTTGGGGAGTTGGTACATGGGGAGCAGGTACATGGGGATCTTCTACGGCAGTTACAGCTGCTAACCAACTGAGATTGTGGTCACACGACAATTTTGGTGAAGACTTGGTTATGAACGTCAGATCGGGGGGTGTGTTTTACTATGACATAAGCGCAGCTACTTTAGGAACTACTAGAGCTGTAGCTTTATCAGATTTAGCAGGAGCAAACTTGACACCAACAAAAGCATTACAAGTATTAGTCAGTGATGTAGATAGACACGTTATATGTTTAGGAGCTGATCCTATATCAGGAAGCTCTAGATCAGGAAGCGTAGATCCATTATTGGTCGCTTGGAGTGACCAAGAAAACGTTACAGAGTGGGAACCGTTACCTACTAATACGGCAGGGTCTTTGCGTTTATCCGCAGGGTCTCAAATTATAGGAGCTTTGCGAGCTAGACAAGAAACGTTAATTTGGACTGATACAGCTTTATATTCCATGAGTTTTATAGGCCAGCCTTTTACATTTGGAATAAATTTAGTAAACGAAGGTGTAGGCCTTATTTCTCCAAACGGAGCTGTTAATACACCTAAAGGTATTTTTTGGATGGATAAAAAAGGCTTTTATACGTACAACGGTTCTGTGCAAGATATACCATGCACTGTTCAAAACTACGTATTTAGCGATTTTAATGAAAGCCAAGCTTTTCAAACTTTCGCTTTTGTAAATAAAGAATTTGATGAAGTTGGCTGGTTTTATTGTTCAGGAAGTGCCACAGCCATAGACCGATACGTGGTTTATAACTATGAAGACAACACTTGGACGATAGGTCAACTCACTAGAAGCGCATGGATAGATCAAGGTATATTTGATACTCCTATGGCCGCTTACACAACCAGCAACGTAGGTTATTTATATAATCATGAAACAGGTAATGATGATGATGGTTCTCCTATGGACAACGTTTTTATAGAATCCAGTGACTTTGAATTAGGCAACGGAGACCAGTTTCAATCAATTAGTAGAATTATTCCTGATATTAAATTTACAGGAGACGGAGGGTCAGGTCAGACAATAAACTTTGTGCTAAAACAAAGAAACTTTCCTGGTGAAAGTTTGACAACTGATATAACCAGTACATGCACCGCAACTACCACTAAAATAGATACAAGACTTAGAGCAAGGCAAGCAGCTCTTCGAATAGAGTCTGATGACGATAATGTTGAAGGAGCTAGGCTTGGTGTAGGTTTTAGGATAGGCGCAACTAGACTAGATTTAAGACCAAATGGCAGAAGATAATGGCTAAGATATTAGAAACAAAACTACCTATTGCTATAGGCGAAATATCTCCTGAAACATTTAATCGATTAGTTAGGGTTTTAGAACTTAGCCTTAATAAAGTAGATGTAGATTCAACTCTTGCTGTAAATGAAACGCAACGTAACGAAAATCAATTTGAAAAAGGAGACATTATTTGGAACTTAAGCACAGATCAATTACAGCTGTGGACAGGTGAGCAATGGGTCGATCTTTATACAGGAACGGAAAATGGCGTACAAGGTGTGGCCTCTCTTGGAAAGGTTACCGTATCAACAAATGGAGCAGCAACAATACCAATACTATGATGGATAGAGCTAGATTATTAGAAGAACTTATGTTGGACGAAGGTGTTATTCATGAAATTTATAATGACCACCTTGGATACCCCACGTTTGGTGTTGGTCATTTGATAACCGAAAAAGACGAAGAACACGGTAAACCTTTGGGTACGCCTGTATCAGAAGAAAGAGTAACGGAATGTTTAAATGCAGACGTAGACATAGTTTGCGCAGAGCTAGATAAAAATATGGAGTGGTGGCGAGGACTTAACGATACAAGACAACGTGTCATGGCTAACATGTGTTTTAACTTAGGTTATCCAAGACTAAGTAAATTTAAAAAGTTTCTAGCTGCAGTGCAAGAAGAAGATTGGGAAACAGCAGCTGTTGAAATGATGGACAGCAAGTGGGCAACTCAAGTTGGAGACCGAGCAGTAAGGCTTAGGGAGAAGATGTTGAATGGCTAAAAGAACTAAAAAGAAAGTAAAAAATGTGTCAAACTATAAGAAAAAATTAAGGAGACCTTAATGAGTCTGTACGCAAATATACATAAGAAAAGAAAGTCAGGACGCAAAATGAGGAAGAAAGGTGACAAAGGTGCACCAAGCGCAAAAGATTTTGCCAATGCAGCAAAGACAGCTACGAAGATGGAAGCTGGAGGCGTATTCATGCCAGGCATGACAATGGTACAAAGTAAAGGTTGTGGCGCAGTAGCCAACAATCGTAGGAAAAAAACTAAATTATCATAGGAGAAAACAATGGCAAAGAAACTGTCACCAAGACAAAAAAAGATAGCTAAAGTAGCTAAGCCTCGTAACAAAATTACAGGAGCAGACTTTAGAAAACTTAGAAGAAGGAAGAAAAAATAATGGCTACAAGAACTTCAAAAAAGAAATCCGCTAGAAAATCAAAGAAGAGCGGTGCTAAACCTACTAATCCAGCTTTATACTCAAGAGTAAAAGCTGAGGCTAAAAAGAAGTTTAAGGTCTACCCCTCTGCGTATGCCAATGGCTGGTTAGTGCGTACGTACAAAAAGCGTGGAGGTAAGTACGCATAATGGCTAAACCTAAAGGTGGACTGACTGCATGGTTTGGAAAAGGGCCTAAAGGTGATTGGGTGGACATAGGTGCGCCTAAGAAAAAAGGTAAGTTCCAAGCATGTGGTAGAAAGTCTGCTAAAAGCAGTAAGCGTAAGTACCCTAAATGTGTACCGAGATCTAAAGCTAAAAGTATGACAGCAGCGCAAAGAAAAAGCGCAGTAAAAAGAAAGAGAGCAGCAGGTAACCCAGGAGGTAAACCTACTAATGTTCGTACTATAGTAAAGAAGAAAAAACCTGCGGCCAGAAAAAGAACAGTAACTAGGAGAAGAAGACGTGGCACGAAAAAAAGCTAAACCAATACGCAGGACCACTGGTAAAGGCGGTAACTACCGTCCTACTAAGAAAGGTGCTGGTATGACTAAAAAAGGCGTACGTGCTTACAGAAAAGCCAATCCTGGCTCTAAGCTTAAAACAGCTGTGACAGGTAAGGTTAAAAAAGGTAGCAAAGCAGCTAAAAGACGTAAATCTTATTGCGCAAGATCATTAGGTCAATTAAAGAGAAGCTCTGCTAAAACTAGAAATAACCCTAATTCAAGAATTAGGCAAGCGCGCAGAAGGTGGAAGTGTTAATGAAACTAGGTATATTAAAAAATCTTGTAGGAACAGTAGCACCAACCATAGGAACAGCNNTAGGCGGTCCTATGGGNGGTATGGCTGCAAACATGATTTCAGAAGTATTNGGATGTGATCCTGAGCCAAAGAAAATACAAAAGGCTATGGAAACAGCTAGTCCTGANCAACTGGCANAATTAAANAAAGTAGAAGCTGACTTTGAAGTGCANATGAAAAAACTNGACATAGANTTNTTTGCATTNGAAACNGCAGACGTACAAGATGCNAGAAANNGGTTNAGCAAAGANTGGACGGCTAGAGTAATAGGTATAGCTGTNGTAGGTGGGTTTATGGGCTANATATTNTTAGTGACCATCCAGCCCCCAGANCAAAANTCAGANGCTTTGATAAACCTTGTATTAGGCTACCTTGGTGGCTTAGCNAGTGCTATNATATCNTTTTANTTTGGGGCATCGAACAAACAAGACAACGANTAGAAAAAACGATAATATAGAGGGCATTATGGCAGTAGANTTTAGTTTTTTAGANNATCTTTTTACAGACGAAGATACGACTGATTATACAGATGTAGGGCTGTTTGATGAAGCTGGCAACTATAATCCTGCTTCAGCAGATTTTCTAGATGACCTTTCAACAAGTTATGATCTAGACTATTCCTACGATCCTAGCAACTATGGCATAACTTCTTTGAACTTTGACATTGGTGATTTTCTAGACATAGATTCTTATATTGATGACAACCCTGTTTTTGATGATGCAGGGAATTATACGGGTCTTTTTCAGGAATACACAGGTCCAGGCACTGTTGAAGAACAAGTAGCTAATTTTACAGATAATTTTATAAATAACATGGATCCTTCAGCCTATGATGAAACTTTACAAGATCTTTATCCTGGTTTGTTTCCAACAGTTGATCTAACCCCTACTGCACAAAAACCTGGTTGGCTTGATACTATTTTAGGTTTTTTAGGCGTAGACAGAAACGGAGGTAAAAGCAGAGCACAAGNAATCATGCAAGGAGTCACTGGAGGCATTACAGACTTTGCTAACTCACCTATAGGACAATTNCTTTTATANAACTANTTAAAAGANCAAAGAAAAGACGANATAANAGTTCCGATTGGAGCAGANGCTTATGGCGANCAAGGACTAGGCAGTATGCCTGACTACAGAGTATTTAATATACAACCTGCANTAATGCCAGGTGTTGCTTANGCTAANGCNCCTCCACCAGAAATGAAACANGGTGGNNTNCACGGTGCTGGNAAAGANGATGGNCCTGGAGACATAACACTAGCAAGGCTAGAACCAGGTGAGTTNGTTATGACNAGAAAAGCTACTGANAATNTNGGTGCNAGAAACTTATANAATTTAATGAAACAAGCAGAGAGGATGGGNTAATGTCAGTTANTCCAAGTTTTTTTACAGGTACAGCAAGAGGTCAAGGCCCTACAACTACAGGTAGATATGAAGAGCCGTATGCTCAGGCCATGCGNCGTGGATNTTTNGAATCNGCNTTNGGTTTAGCNNNAACACCAACACCNGTTCCTGTTAANCAAGTAGCAGGATTAGATCCNTTTGAAATGCAAGCCAGACAATTAGCTGGTGGCCTTGGTGGGTTTACCCCATACATACAACAAGGCGGACAAATGATGCAACAAGGAGCAGGTTACTACACGCCAGGTGGTATCCAACAGTTTTACAATCCGTTTGAACAAGATGTTGTGCAACAGACATTAAGAGACTTACAAGAACAAAGTGCTAAACAAGGCATCGCTAACAGAGCACAAGCTGTAGACAGAGGCGCATTTGGCGGTTCTCGTGGCAGGTTGATGGAACAAGAAAGAGAAAGAGCATTTGGCAGAGGCGCAGCGGAAGCTATTGGAGACATACGCTCAAAAGGATTTGGACAAGCCACAACAGCAGCGCAAAACGCAGCAAGAGGACTTGGTACATTAGGCACAAGCTTTGCTGGTCTTGGAACAACAGGTCAAAGTAATCTGTTAAACCAAATAAGAGCTTTTGAAGGACTAGGTGGAACAGGCAGACGCATACAAGATCAAATGTACGGAGCTCAGTTTGATGCAGCTAATAGACTAGCCTTAGAACCCAGACAACGTTTAGCTGGCTTACAAAGTGCATTATCATTATTGCCAAAAACTTATGCTACTACTACGTTTAATCCTATAGCTAATGTTTATGATCCTCAACAAGGTATTCTAGATCTTCTTGGTGGGATACAAAATGCACCTAGCGGAATAAACTTACCAGGCGTAGATCAAACACCTGTTTCTACACAACCTGCTGGGCAATCTAATCAACTACAACAATTAGCTCAAATTCTCCAGCTATTCGGAGGCTTAGGTTAATGCACGAGCAGTGGAAGAAAAGAAAAATGTTCTCTAATAGAGAGCAAGGTATTATGTCTGGCCTTGATCCTGTACCCATGGTGCAAGGTGGCTACGTGCCTTACCCTGCTATGCAAGTGGGAGGCGTAGTGCCTCCACATACACATCCAGAATTGCATTCACATTCTACTCCTTCAAGAGGCATAGACCCAGGTTTTATAAGAGAAAGAAATCCTGAAACAGGTGCTATGCTTCCTAAAATGCAAGTGGGCGGTGTCGTCCCTCAGACACAGTTGTTTGAAGAAGGCGACAATGAACTAAACGAAGCACTAAATAGTCTGGCCAGCATTACTAAACCAGATGTCCCTGATATGCCAATGCCGATGATGGAAGAAAAGGTAGAGGTCAAAGAAGAAGTAACGGAGGACCAAGGACCTAGTAACTTTAAAGCTGCCGTAGCAAAACTTAAAGATACGTTCATTAAAGAAATAGAAAACTATATTGAACAAGCTGGTGTAGAGAACATTGGCAGATATTTAAAAAGCATGAGCGTAGCTTACAACAATGAGCTTAACAACTTACGCAAACAATTTAAGGTGGACAAAGTAGATACCGAAGATCAATTGTTTACCGAACAGTTTTTATCTGAATTTATGGCAGATATTCCTGGCATGCAAAGTGGCGGAGTTGTATTAACTCAAGAACAACTGGATGAACTTTTTGGAGAAGGTAGGTTTCCTTTAAGTGAATGGAACAACTACAGTCCAGACATTCAAAAAATGTTATTAAGAAAAGCACAAATTGCAAAATTAGAACAAGATCAAGCCACGACTGGTTCGCAAATAGATTTGTCTAGACTTGAGGAGTTACAAGCAGAAAGAAGAGCATTGGCTCCCCAAGTGGGAGAAGCCGCTCGAGCAAACGTAGCTACGGTTGGGTCTCCTTCTGGAAGATACCTTGCTGGACTAGCTGCAGGAAGAGCAGCAGAAACAGCAGCGTTGGATAAAGCTATAGGAAGCGAAATGGATATAGCAAAAGCCATACTTAATGCACAAGCAAGAACAGGAACTCCTGTTGGAGGATTAGATATTGATTTCACAGCTAAAGAAGCAGAAGCTTTTTCTTTAGAAGATATAACAAAACAAGGAGATGAAAGAGAACGTCTACAAAAACAATGGGATGCAGCAATAAAAGCTGAGGACGGAGATTTTGCTGACGCTTTAATATTATTTATAGGTCAAACAGGTGGTAAGCTTCCTGTAGAGTATCAAGGCCAGATAAGATTTATTCCTGAAACAGGCAAAAAAGGCGACTTGTTAGATTACTACAACTACTTAAAAGGAAAAAAAGATCCTGTTTTATCGACAACGCAATTAAAAAACGAACTTGAAAAATGGATTACATTTCAAGTAATGTAAGTCTACACCATGCCCTTACAAGAACTTACAGAAGAGGACAAAAGAAAACTCGGTATTTCTTCAACTATTCAAGAAGAACAGCCTGAGGAACAGCCTAAAGAACAGCCTCAACAAAGTCCTTTTGATGTTGTAGACGAAATACCTTTACCATTAGCTGCTAAAACTGCTTTGTTTGCCGACAGGTTTTTTGATAGCTTGTACGGCAGTACACAAGCAAGCATAGGAGATTGGCAAAAAACTAGAGCTGTAGTACAAGAAGGTAGAGGCCACGATGACTACGCTAAAGAACTACAGCAAAGAGCAGACATAAACGAACAACAAGCTAGTGAGTTTGCATACGAAGCTAAGTATGGCGAAGAAGGACTAGAACAGTTTAAAAACCTGAGGGATCCAGAATGGTGGGCAGCAACTGTAGGTGAAGTAATACCTGGTTCAGTTCCTTTCTTAGCAGGAGCAGCAACTGCAGGAGGAGCCACATTTCTGGCTACAGGTAATCCTTATGCAGCTTTAGCATCAGCAGCTATTGGTGGTGGCTCTGTTGTTTTTGCACAAAGTTACGGTGACGCATACTACGAGTATCTAGAAAAGTTTCCTGACGATGAAGCAGGTGCAGATAGGTACGCATTAAAAAAATCAGGTATAAGTGCAATCATAAANGCAGCCAGTGTCCCTGCTGGATTGTTAGGTTTAAGTAAACCTATACTGCAACACTACATACTACAGGCTATATTGCAGGGCGGCATAGGTGGAGTCGACACAGTTACACAAAACTTAATGGTCAAAAACAATATTGATCCTAATTTAGATGTAACTACAGGTTTAGCAAAAAGTGTAANGGGAGAAGCCATNGGAGAAGGCACTATATTTGCTACAGCTGGTAGATTATCTACCCCTAAATNTAATGANTTTCAAAAAGAATTTACAGAAGAAGAGCGTAGTGCAAACGATGANAAAGCAGAAGCTTTNACACAAGCAGAGCTACAAACNATAGCCCCANATTTANACGNNTTAGATGCAANNCAANTTAGNGANATNATAGACGCAAATCCTGAACTAGAANTNGGTGTGGTAATACCAGGAGAAAGCAGAGAGTCTTTACGTAATAAACTTGTAGAAGCGGTAAAAGCTAAGAATCAAGACAGGGTAATTAGAGAGTACATGATTGACTCTGTGCTTTCTAACTTTAACCCTGAAAAAGTGTATGACGAACAAAAAGCTGCGTTGGATAACCTGACAGATGAAGAGCTAGACGCGTACATTTTACAAGAGTTTGGTACGCCAGAGGCCTACGAACGATGGGCTACTAGACAAGGTGAACTAGCTTTTATACCAGGCACTACAGAAACTAGAGAAGAAGACCGTGCAGCTTTAGCTAATGCTAGTTCAAAAATTTTGTTAAGAGAAAGACAAGGCCCTGCATGGAAGTTAGGAGCCAATGAGTTTAGAGACTACGTAAGTGATATTGAACAAACGTACACAATAGAAGAACTAAGAGCAGCGGTAGCAGAAGCTGTCCCTGAAATGAACGTAGAAAAATCTCAACGTATGTCTAAGTCGGAACTGGCTAATAGACTTGCGGAACAACAAGCTATCGTTGACTTGCAACGACAAGTAAGAGACCGAGCCAACAAAACTAGANNTATAGACTTAACACAAGTANNTTTTGACNAAGATACTGGTNANCCTGTTCCTTTTGTTTTAACGCCACAATACATAGATGTTATACGACCTGAAGGCACTGCATTACGGGCAGAAATAGCAATAGAATTACCAGATGGCAGTGTACAAACTATTGGATTTGAAAGACAAGGTATAGAAGAAGGTATGAGCCTAGCTGAGCAAACAGCTAAACGAGGTGCGGAACTTTCTGTGTTTAAAGTAGGTGACGTTGAAGTATCACCAGATAGTCCTTTCTTTGGTAAAACTATAAGTGAAGTGCTTGATGGTAGTTCTATACAACAATTTTATCAAAACCCAAGGTTGGTAAGTCTTGAAATGCCACTAGGCACCGCTCCGCAATTTCAAGGAGGAGCATTAAGTAAATTTTTTAGTTCGTACATAAGACCATTAATGCCTACAGGGCTATTAATAGGCAGTAGGCTTAGACAAAAAATAGGTAGAATTAGAGCACTAGAAACAAAAGCTCAAAATTTAGGATTAGAAGTAGAACAAGCTATAGCAGAAGCAATTAGAAAAGGCGATGTAAAAACAAAAGAAGAAGCCGATAAATTAATTATGGCGTTTCTACAACAAACAGGAGCGCGTGTAGAATTGACTCCAGAAAACAAAAGACTTTCTGAACAGAATTTAGCCGATCTTGAAACTAAAAAAATACAACAAAGAGACGAACTATCAGAGTTTGAGTTAAATGAAATAAACGATCAAATAGAATTTATAGAAGGCCAACTGCAAGACATACAAACGACACCAGTGGCTGCAAGACAGCTACCCGATTCGTTACGNAAACCAGCACTTAAAATACGAAGAGGCATAGATGAACTTAGTAATAGATTACTAAACGAAATACCTNCAGAAAGTTTAGATCCAGATTTAAGAGCTGTTGTTGAACATAACTTAAACACTTATGTAACAAGATCATATAAATTCTTTTCACCAAATTTAGGNTGGAATCCTAAAGGTCAAATGCTTATAGAATCTATACAAAACTTACCTTTTAAAGTAGCAGAAAAAGTGGGTGCTGAAACAACAACGCCTAATAGAACTATGACGGATTTGTACAACAGGGCTATTGTTTCTATGGAATATAAATATAGAAACAGAATGCCTGATTATAGATCCGATGCAAGACGTGAATTAGGANCAGTTGCAACTGACGAACAAATAGAAAATCGTGCTCTTGANATTAGAAAAGAAAAAGCAGAACAAGCAGTTAATGAATGGATTGATAGATCTTTGTATGAAAGTGCTAATAATGTTTCTAAAATGGCTGCTTTATTAAAAACAAAGAAAGGCGAAAAAACCGATATAAAAATAAACCAACTTCTTACACAACGAGGAGAAATACCATACGCTGTTAGACAGTTATTAGGAGAAATAAAAGAACCTGAACTTATAGCTGCAACATCTTTTGCTCGAATGGCTAGAACCATAGAGAACGCTACGTTTTTTCACGAAGTAAAAAGACTTAGTGAGTTACCAGGAGAACAATGGTTTTCTCCAACAAGAACGCCTGAATATCAATATGAGATAAAAACAGGGGACGAGTTTAATCCTTTAGAAGGATTCTGGACTACAAAAACTATGATAGAAGCTTTATCTCAAAGTAATATGATGGGTATTGAAGACCAAGTTTTTAACGCTCTTGCAAGAACAATTGGAACTGCAAAAGCTATAACTCAATATGGAATTATTGTATTAAGTCCTGGCACGCAAATGAGAAACCTTTACGGTGCTGCAATTATGTACGGTTTTAACGGGCACTTTAGAGGCATAAATATATTTAACAAAGAGGCCGATGTACAAGAAGCAATTAAACTAATTGGTAACGATTTATTTGGTAATGTGCAGTACAACCCTGAAACAGGAGAAGTTTCAGGAAATGTTGATGAATACAATTCAGCTTGGTCGTATTTACAAGAGCTAGGTATTGTTAATACAGAGGTTAGGGCAAATGATGCGTTAGGTGTTTTTACTCGTGTAGCAAACGCTCCAACCATTAAAAGCTTAGATCAGTTAGTAAATATTCTATATGCTTTAGGACAAACAGGCCCAGGTAAAGCTTTTGACTCGTACGTATTAAGTTTAAACAGAGGAGCTAGACGAGCTTATGCTGCGTCAGATGACTTTTTTAAAATACTTGCTTTTCTATCTGAAAGACGAAAGTTTAAAGATATGGTAGATAAAATAGAAGGCTCTGATGATTTAAAACTTAGGGTATTAAGAGATTTTGCTAAAACACTAAAAACCAAAAACAGTATTACAGAGAAAACTTCTAATTATGTGCAAGACCAAGGCACAGTATTAAGAAACGTTACAGACTTAGATAAATACATAGATCATGTGTCCGCCTACATGGTAAGAAATGCCATGCCTAATTATGATTATGTAGGAAAATTTAGAGAGTATTTTGCAAATTTACCTGTCGGCGATTTTATAGCTTTCCCTACAGAAATTGCTAGAACAACAATGAACTCTGCTCAATTAGTTTACAGAATGGGGACATATTCTCCAAGTCCAGAGATACAAGCAAGAGCGGCTGCAGAAGGTGTAGAGTTACCTTCACACCCATTCTTACAACGTGCTTCGGAAAGAGCTATCGGTGGATACGTTGCTACGCATGGTTTAGTCGCTGCACTGGCTAAAGGAAGTCAAATTATATTTAACATTGATGATGATGAAACCTATGCGGCAAACGAACTTATCGCTCCTTATCAAGATAAAGACAGAATAATTTGGATGGGAAAAAAGAAAACAGAAGTTACTTATAAAGATGGTAAACCTGTTCCTAAAGACACACCGTATTTAAATACAAACTACTTTTTCCCTTATGAGGAAATAGGTAAGTTATACAATGTTATAGGTGGAACATTAAGAGAAACTCGCGGTAAAGGAAATCCAGCAGCCCTAAGACAAGCCATGGGACAAGCTATTGCTGGATACACAGAAGCGTATTACGGTCTTAGTATATCTGCAGACTTGGCACTAGATTTAGTGCAAAATCAAAATGACGATAATCCTAGAAACATAAAACCTATTTGGAATGAAGATGATGATTTGTACGATCAGTTTTTAGATGGACTAGCCTATTCGTTTAGAAAAGCTGGTCCTGGAGTTTACAAACAAGTTAATGATGTAATTTGGTCTTTACAGGAAGACGATGCTCAATACAATCGTTACGCTAAAACAATGCCTTTCATTAGAGCTGCAGCAAAACTAATGGGTTTTTCAAACTCAGAAATTAACCCTGATAGGTCTATGGGCTTTATTATAGGAAACAGAATAAATGAGTAT
>FUFK010041513.1_pt1 | contig 23359 bp, 29 predicted proteins | sample 1021851 | NCBI WGS metagenome assembly FUFK01 (sample SAMEA51879418, study PRJEB19060) | metagenome | reverse complement strand
ATTAGATGACATATCTTTTAAGTATGTTATGCCTACTACAACTACTACCACTACAACAACTACTACAACTTTACCACCACCTCCACCTCCGCCACCACCTCCGCCACCTCCACCTAAAGTTGTGGTTGTAATGGATGATGGTTCTGTTGGAGAATATGAAGAATATGAAGTTGAAGATGGCACAGTAGATAGAGATAACCAGCGTAAAGCTAATGAAGATAAGTTTGGCTGCTATATGACTGATGCNCAAATAGAGCGTGGTGATTGTGATATTATTGAAGAAGATGAANAANAATACGATACCGAAGAAGAGTTTTACGAAGATGATGATATGGTACTTGACCTGGAGTCTNAAGATGAAGTGGAAGAACTTGAACCTTTGGAAGAAGAAATCATTGTTGAAGAGGAAGATAAGATTGATGCTAAAGAACTTGAAGAAGAGTTTAAGTTTGAGGAAGAAGTCTTTGATTTAGAAGAGATAGTTATAGAGGAGATAGTAGATGAAGAAGTTGAAGAAGTTACAGAGGAAGTTTTGGATGAGTCAATACAGGAAGATGTTGAGGAAGTCATAGAAGATGAGCTGGATAAAGAGATACCAGGAGATGACATCATCAGAGAAAAAACAATTCAAGAGGAAGATGTCAAAGACCAGGTTATACAGGAAGTAGAAGAACTTACTGAAGAAGAGGTAGCTGTAGAAGTTGCTGAAGTAGAAGAAGTCATTGAAGATATTGTCATAGAAGAAGTCACTACTGAAGAAGTCATAGAAGTTATAGAGCAAGTTAATGACATTGGTGTACAAAACCTGGACCAAGCTACTGAAGAAGTACAAGAAGTAGTGCAAGCTGTTGTTGAAGAAGCAATAGAATATGTAGAAGATTTATCTGAAGAACAAGTCGCAGTCGTAGCAGAAGTACTACAAGTAGAAGAAGATGATGTTGAGATTATTGCTGCAGCTGTTAAAGAAGATAAAGTCGTAGCTGAAGCTGTAGAAGAATATGTAGAGAGAGCTGTAGAGAATGCAGATGTAGAGAACTACACACTTGCTGATGTAGTAACAGAGGTACAGTACGAAAACTTTTTGGAGAATCCAATAGAAACATTTGTAGATTTAGATTTTGAAGGAGTAACTATAAATAACATAGGAGATGATATGACACAAGACCAAAAAGAAAAAGCACAGGAGGTCGTAGTTCCTGTAATCTTGACTAGAATAGCTAGTATGGCAGCTTTTGTATTTAGGAGAAGTCTATGATTAAAAAGTTATGGACCTGGTTCGTAGCAGCAATAAAAGAAACATTAAACCTTAGTTGGACTTTGGTTGGTTTAGTTATTGCTACACTTACACTTACTGGTTCTGCACAGCAAGTCACAGGATTAGCTACCATAATTACATTAGCTATTTGGTTATTGACCATTAGTTTTAGAAAAGGAGAATAGTATGGACTGCTGCGGTGGCGGTTGTTGTGGTGGTAAGTAATGTGTTCTGTTAATATAAAAGAGGACGGTTCATTCGTACAAGTATGTAACTGTAAACATGGGAGTACTCATTGTGAAAATAATAAGTAGGGATAGCTGGGGTGCAAAACCCGCTAAAAAAAATTACTCTAAATTAGGAGAAGTAAAAGGTTTAGTAGTACATTGGTCTGCATATCCAGTAGCTATTGGTAATCAAGCAGAGATGGACCAGTGTAAAACTATACAAAGACTACATCAAGTAGATAGAAACTGGAATGATGTAGCATATAACTTTATAGTAGGAGATACAGGACAATTATATGAAGCAAGAGGTTTTGGAAACAGGAGTGCTGCACAAGGCGGCAACAACAGGGAAGAAATTAATTACAATAACAAGCATTACGTTGCTGTGTGTTGGCTTGGTGGCTCCAAACCTACCGACCAACCTTCTGCTGAAGCTCGTGCAGCCGTTGCCTGGCTCCATGAACAAGTAGGTGGTGAACTTAGACCGCATAGTTCTTTTAAACAAACAAGTTGTCCTGGTGATTCCTGGAGACAATGGATTATAGAAAAGAATAATCCTAGCATAGATAATAAAACACAACCAGATATGATACATCCTAATTCTATACAAAAGAAATTAGACAAAATTATTGTTAAACTTGAAGAGATAGAAAACAAATTAAAGTTAGGAAAACTAATACGATGAGTGTAGAACTTAAATCAATGTTAGAAAAAACTCTTTGGACTTTTGTGGAAGCCTTTATTGGGGCTTTAACAGTAGCTCCATTGGTCGGTGTTGACGCATCGGCTCTTCAGCTAGCTGCTATGTCTGGTGCAGGTGCAGCTTTAGTTGTAGTAAAAGAGTTTGCTAAAAAACAAGTAAGCAAGTAATTATTAAAACGTAACTTACCCTGTTGCAGCTATGTATAATGGTTATAACAGGGAGGTTAGTATATGACTAATAAAGTTCCAGAAGAATGGGGTAATAACTTCTATAAATCTGGATGGCAACCTGGACTAGAGGTTAACGAAGCCACTGGTCAAGGTGAAATTACACACGTTGGCACGGACCCAAACTTTAGAAATAAGTTTGATGATATTCTGCGTGACTGGGGGTTTGACCCCAAGCTATATGAAATTGTAGATACAGTTAAGGCAAGCTCTTGGCAGGTTCAATTGAAGGGTGGCAGAACTGAAACATTCTTTGCATTTAAAGGTGTAGTACGTAAGAAGAATCCTGGTCAAGATAAATACTTCAAAGCATTATTCAAACAAGCAGGTAGAAAACCGCCTCTTAAATTAAAAACTCATGGTGGTGACACAGCATTCTTATTCTTCATGGCTGATTGGCAGCTAGGTAAGAAGGACTTTGGAGTAGAGAATACTATTAAACGTTATGACATAGCGCTGCAAGATGCAGTCAATAGAATCAAAGAGCTGCGCAAGTCTGGTGTAATGATAGATGAAATATACATGATAGGATTAGGTGACCTTACAGAAAATTGTACTCCACATTTTTACGAAAGTCAGCCGCACAATGTTTCTCTCTCACTGATTGAGCAATACGCATTAGCTAGGTCAATGATTATGAAAACAATAGATACATTCTTACCACATGCAGATAAGTTAATACTTGCAGGTGCGCCAGGAAATCATGGTGAGATGTCCAGGACCAGTAAAGGTCAAGTTGCTACAAGCAGATTAGATAACTCTGATACCATGCACTTACAGATATGTGAAGAGATTATGTCTGCTAATAAAGAACGTTACAAGAATGTAACAGTAGAAGTGCCAGATGGTTTTCACCAGGTAATGACTATCAAATCAATACCGTGCGGCTGGACACATGGACACATGACTGGTGGCAGCGGTGGTAATCCAGAGAATAAAATAGAGAACTGGTGGAAGGGTCAGATGTATGGATTCTTACCGATGAGTGACGTACAGATTCTTATTACAGGTCACTATCATCACTTCCGTGCAAAGCAGCAAGGTGATAGGACTTGGTTTCAATCTCCCAGCTTAGATAAAAGCATAGACTTTACAGCTAGGTCTGGTCTTTGGTCCCATCCAGGTGTACTTACATTTACTGTAAATAAAAAAGGATGGGATAACCTAAAGATTCTTTAACCGTTTACTGGTACCTTAAAGTTAGGGTCACCATATGCACGTGTTAAAGTCAAGAGATAAGACAACACTTCTTGTGTCTGTGTGTCATCTATAGTTTCAGAGTGGTCAACAAACAACATGAAGTTACGTAGCAGTGCGTGTACCCTGGGATTGTTTATCTCCCACATCTTAGATTCTTTGATAGCATCTTCTAACATCATGTCCATTACCATTACTCCTCCTCTGCTGGTGTATCTAGCTTCATCTCTACTGCAGCCATAATACCTAGAAGCTGCACTCTTCCATCTTTAGCAGTTATAGTTGCTTCTCTAAACAACCTAACTCCGTTGTCTGTACCTCTTGTTAATAGTTCTTTTATTAATACAAGTGTATCTATATTTTTTAAATCACTCATCTGTATCTCCTTCTTCTTTGCAGGTCCAATTCATTTATATACTTTTTGTTAGTTGTTCTAACATGCTTGAATCTATCTAACTTTTTACTCAAAACGGTGCCTCCTCAAAGTCTGTTAACGAATACATAGCAACATTACCTTTATGGTCATGGTGCCAGAACATATGGTCTCTACATTGTGCAGCATGTATGCCGTGACCCATCTTACGTAGGTCTGCTATGCGCTGCGAATATGTAGGTATAAACATTTTCTGGAATGTAGTACCACATACCCAGTCATGTCTATGTTCTCTTAACTTCTCCAGGACACGGTATGAATCCGTGCCTTGCTTAGGTTCCTTGACTTCGTGTACGTAAGCCATGTTAAGAACCGTCCTTCAAGGACCAAGTATTTGTATCTACCCAGTCAAAGATATTACCTTTAGTTATCTTACCGCTTGACAATGCTGCTTTAGCTTTTGCTGCAAGCTCATCGTCTCCGTTGTCAATAGCTTTGTTAACACAGTTATTAAATGTGTTGAGTTGCTTCTCACTAGGTGCGTCCTTCTCCCAGTCTCCGCTTGGTATGTCTGCCATGTCGTCTCCTTCTTTTACTTCTACGTCACCATTAAATGTTTCAATGATGTCATTGACTACATCTGAATTACCTTGACGTTCTTCAAATGTTTTCTTTTGCTTGTCTATATATTTAGAAGCTACATCTATAAATGTCTTTTGGTTATCATCGCTGTAGTCTGCCATAACTTTTGGCATACCTTGCTTGACAGCCATTCTATCTACAGTGTACTTCCATACGTTAGCTGCAAACTTCTTATCTCCTGCACACATGGTCAAGATTATCTCCTTCATCTCATTAGAAAGGGATGTCTTGGTCTCTTGTGCTATAGGTTTTTTTTTAGGTGCAGCTGGTTTACTGTCAGATACTTTGCTCATCTCTTCTCTGCTTGGTCTAGGTTTATTGCTGCCCTGGTATTTCCAGTTAGCTAAAGCTCTACCTATTGCAGAGGTCTCGCAGTTCTCCATCCATGCGTCAGCATTAGCAAAGCCACCTTGACCTTTAGTCTCTTGTGCTGTACCAGTAGTCACTGGTCTTGCATCTGTTAGGTCCTTGTATAGTTCTGCTTTAATAGTTACACATGTACCGTCAGTAGTTATGTGTACTATCTCTGTCTCTATTCTGCCGTCTGGATTATCCTTCCAGAATATTTTTAATCTATCTTCTACTGTCTCGTAGTTCTCTAAATTAAACTTTGCCATCGTTACCTTCCTTGTTTACTATCGTGTACACATGCTTGCGTGATATACCAGCAGCTGCAGCGATGTCATCTACTGTCATCTTTGTTGTACTCCTGGCATCAAACAAGTGTGTAATCATACTGTTACGTGATTGAATCTTGCTCTTGATTAATCTGCTAGTAGATTTTAATTCTTCAAATAATAAATCTTCATAGCTTGTTAACTTAGTCATCTTCTCCTTCCTCTTTTGAGTTCTTTAATTAAGTCCTGGACCGTATCATTGACGGTCAGTTCTAGTTCTAGTTCTGCAAGTAGTCTGTTAAGACTCTCTTCGTCCCACTTAGACATGTCATGCTGTTTGTGGTGCTAACATACCTATTTGTTTGTATGCTAAATCAGATAGTGCATAGTACACAGCTTGTTGAAACCTGTACTGTTCATATATCTGCAAACCAAGTTCCTCTAATAAAGAATCAAGATATTCTTTTACTTCTTCATTAGACTTACCCTTCTTTTTCATGTTGATAGCATCCAACACAGCTGTCTCACAGTAGTTCATAATCTTACTTGTACCTACAGTGTTAATTGGTTTGCTGTGTTCTGCACGTGCAGTATTTTCTTTACTGTATATGATTCCTTCCGCAACNAAATTCTTCATTATCTTTTGTCTTAGTCCTTTAATTACATCTAAAGCCATAGCTTTACCTCCCTTTGTCTTGTTAGACTCTTCTAGTTATTAATTGGTTACAAATAAATTGCGTTATTTGTAATAGTTATTTGTGTTACTTGCGGCACTAAGTACATCTTGCACAAATCATTCATGCAAACATGCCTGGCATTCACTAAGTGAGTGTGATTGCCGCACATCATACAAATGCTTGACAACGTAACCTCCTTCTACGTTACTTAGTATATATTATACACGTTACTTCATGTTACGCATGCGTTTTTTTGCATAACGATAACCCTTCCATGTTTGGAAGTTAAAGTACGCAGCAAGTAGTGTGAATCCTACAATGAACGCAGTCATCGTAAGTAGGATAAATCCTTGCCAACTACACATGAGTCACCTCCTTCCTTTAATCTCTAATAATACTTTGTCCCTGTCGGGGTTAAACATTGGAGAAGAACAACCACCACCGAATGCTGGACTGAAGTCTGCCATGTTGTCTGGCATGCCAGCTTGTATCTCGTCATACTTCTCACAAAAATAATTACCTGGCTTGTCACCACCAAGATATATACAAGCTAAGTTATCTTTGCTTGTTGGTTTACCGAACGGACATGGTCTCTGCTTGCAGCAGAAACCAGACCGAACACAAGAAGCAAACTCTATTGTTGCTCCTCTAATTTAAGCAAGTTGCTGCATGCCTCGTACACTTGCAAGTACCCATTGTTTTTGAATACTTTAAGTGCATCACCTAGCATGACATACTCTGTGAAACCCATAAACTGATGGGCTTTGGACGCATCCTCAACACAATTTGCACCTAGAATCTCATCGCTGTAACCGATGATGTCTAAGAACAAAGCAAAAGGATTTTTACCTGGCTCAAAGTTAAAGCTCCACTCGTGTAGCTCTGTTAACTGCTCCTGTACCTCCTGTATTTGAGTTAGCATTGATTTGTTTTTAGGCATTCTGCCCTCCTTTTATTGCGTACATTATTTAGACTCCACATCGTGAAAAAAGTTACACTTACAATCCAAAAAACTTTTATAGATTGTGCGCAAGTGTTGCATCTCTCTGTACTTGTGTATGTCTAAACCTTCATTCATTATCCTGGTTCGCAGCTGGTCAACGTGACACTGGACCATCTCGTGTAATGATTCGTGTCCGTATTTATTCTTTTTCATTATCATTTAACTTTAAAAATATTTCCATCTTGAATTACGAAGTTAAATGGTAACTTCAATTCTTTACACTCACAATATGGATTGCAAAATAATTTTTCTACTCCATCTTTTTCATCCCAATAATGAGTATCATTTATGACTAACTGTTCGCAGCTTTGACACGCATAAGTTGCTTCTTGAATTTCACTTAATTCTTCTAAGTTAGTTTCAGTTATCTCTGGCATTCTTCTTCCTTCCTATGCTGCCACCGCAGCATCTTCTACTCTCTCAACTTCCAAGTAAAAATCTATCTCCGCATCATTAAAGATTCTGTACTCCCATCCTTTTAGGTAATACATACCATGAATATGATGACCGTAATATTTTTTATTTTTAGATACAAACTTAGGTTGGTCTTTGTAAACATCTATCTCATCCCATAGTTCTTGCAGCTCCTGCTTTGTACCATACTTGACCCACTGCGTACCTTCCTTAATAAACCCCAGGTCTTTTAAGAACGCAGCTTTAGTTGCACCAAGCACTGGCTTGACTGCACACAACTTTGCTATCTCTTTTTCACGCATAAGATGTTGTCCTTATGATTACCTCTGGCTCTCCAAATTCTTTGGACCAACACGCGTCACATACCTTCTCACCTTCAATATGTAATTTATTATTTGTTAACCATATAGATTCTTGACTACATTCTCCGCAAACAAACATCATATTTCTTCCTTCCTTCACGTTATTTAGACACTTGCTCTTCTAATTTAGTTACATCTTTTTTTCCAAATTTACTTACTAAATCCTTAGCAAGTTCTTCTGTTACTTTTTCTATGATTGCTTCACTAATACGACCCAACTCCCATTGAGTCATCCGTATATTGTGTGGCATCTCTTCAACAATAACTTGATTAGTTATTGCAATTAAATTATCTTTGGTGATTGCCATTACTTACCCTTCCTTTACAATCTCTGGCAATACTGGTTCTAATATTGCAACTAACTTATCTAACTGATTACTTGCACCTTCTATGTCACCTTTTTCTAGTAATTCATTTATTTGTTTTTCTAGTTTCTTTATTACTTGTTCCATCACTTACCTTCCTTTTCTATCACGTTACTTAGACTCAACATCTTCTGTATTGGTTACATCTTCTGCCATCTTTTTTAATTTATCCCAGTGCGGTTCAAACGTAGGAATGAAATAGTTCTGCATGTAATCTGCATGGCTGTCATACCCTGGGAATCTTGCAGCAAATTCTTTTGGTTCTAAAGACCACATCTCTTTTGCAAGATGGAATGGACTGTGATACTCATGCTTGAATGTTATCTCGTTGAGTTCCTTCATAGTATATTCTTTGTAAACGTAATCACCTTCTGTTAGTACATAAGTTTTCTTGACATACTCCTGGAATGGCATCCCGTCAACAACACCGTCAACATTACCGTCAATATACTTTGCGCTGATTGAGTCATCGTAAACTGTATTTGTTTTTTTGTTTAACAAGAACGCATGACCACCGTAGTGCGCAGCTCCCTTGAATATATCTCTTAGTGCATGGACCACGACCCACTCATCACCTTTTGAGAAGTCATTGATTGCATTCCATGCAGCTGGATAGCAGTTACCAGCACCCATTATCTTTTATCCCTTGTTGGTTGTGTTTTATCTAATCTGTAAATAACACCATCCCATTTTTCTGCAGTGTTATAAGCATCATCAAAAGTTGTTGGCGCTGTAACTTTGATATTTTTATCATCATCCCAGAACACAACTCTATAAATTGCCTTCATATTTTTTCCTTCCTTCACGTTTATTAGACCATTACCTTTACGATTAGGTTACAAAGTTTTTGCAAGAATCTTGACTTGATTGAGTTGTAACCTTGTACTTCTTGATATTCAATGTAGCCAGTGGATGCCAGCGCTTGCAGTTTTTCTGCAGTGTAAACCGTACCACCGAAGTCTTTAGCGCATACTGATAAGAACATTTTGCGCTTGCTGCTGCGGTTACGTCTATGAACATTGTACAAGCAGCTTGCTAAGTCATTCTTGACATAAACGAAGCGCACTTGCAAGCCAGCTGATTTTGCAGCAGTAATCCTGGATTCTACTTTATCCCAGTTCTTGCCACGGTTATCAAAGATAACTGAACTACAATTATAACGGTTCAAGAAATCATCTTGATTATAAAAGTAATTGAATAGTAATGACTGACTAAGTTCTGACGCAGCTGGATGCAGCGCTGAATTAGTAGCAGAATCTACTGGCATCTGATTATTAAATGCTAGCTTGATAGCATCCGCGTCAATAATAAACGCATCTTGCTGACCAGCTAATTCTTTTGCATGTCTTGACTTACCAGAACCAGAAGCCCCGATAAGGAATGTAATTGTGTTTTTTGTTTTCATGCTAATTAGACGGTAATTAGTTACAAAAGGTTACACATTATTTAGAATTATTTTTCTATGGAATATCTATCAATCCTTATCAATCTGACCCATGCCATTATCATTTTAAAAAAAATATATGGTATTTTCTGACATACATTCTCATAAGCTGCAAACATTGACTTTATTTTGTAAAACCCTATATTTATTGACACGTCAACGCAACATAATAGAAGTTATAGGACAATAAACGGGAATGTCAATTTGGCTGGGGTGTATTCGTATTCGTAACACTACAGTTGTTTAATACCAATTTATTACTATATATAGTATGTCTAGTAAAAAGGTACTATATATTGTGTTTGCTTATAACTTTTGTAGATAATGTACATACACTAGGTGCAGCGTCACACATTACCTGGACTTCGTTTATTTCTTTTAAAGTGTTATTACACTCTTTACATTTCATATATAATTTTTATTTTATTAAAACTCTTTGGGGATATAGCGGGCTATTTTTTTTATATATTTAAATATGAACTAGGATGTTTCACTAGACCTTGGGTATCTCACTTGTCTTTCTAGTTGGTCTTACTGGCTGTAAGGTGAGACTTTTGTACTCCCGATGTCCGCTTTACCTGTATCTTGCTACTTGCTCCTGGTTGTTTGTAGTTCGCTAACTTTATCATAAAGGAGAATCTAAAACAATTTAGAGAAAAAAATTTTTTTTATGCTCGCTTTGCTCGCTAGTTTCTATATAATAAATTTATCTTGGGATGGTCCCAGGATATAGATATGAATAAATATCCATATCTAGTAGAAAAGAAAAAATGCTTTTCATCGGTTAGGTGATTTGTGTAATTTCATTTTCTTTCATACCAAACAATATTGGACATATTGTACGTGACGAGAACCTACTTCCTGCCCGAAGTAGGTTTTTGTTTTGTCGGGTCTATATTTCTTCCTTTGATTCTTGGATAACTTCTAGGTTTGTGTTTATGACAATATTTATATTTGTTATATTGAGATAAGATGGTAGTACAAGCAGAATGCACGCAGGTTCGGTTTTTCTGATACTGCGTATTCTTTTTGAAGTTCGGGTACTTGTTACCCGATATGTATTCTGCCATAATTAAATTATAGGAGGACAGATGCCAGGTAAAGGATATTCATATAAAAAAGGTATGAAAAAAAACAAAGGCAAAAAGAAGAGAAGATAATGGCTGAATGGCGCGGTATGAAGGTCAAGTTAAACAGCCCTTCAAGAATACAAAAAGGTGAACCAGGTTACGGTAGAAAAAAATTTAAAGTATTTGTATCTAGTAACGGTAAAGTTAAAAAGGTTATGTTCGGGGACCCAAATATGGAGATTCGTAAAGATAACCCTAAAGCTAGAGCTTCATTCCGAGCCAGGCATAAATGTTCAACAGCTAAAGATAAAACAAGTGCAAGATATTGGTCTTGCAAGATGTGGTAGGAAATTATGGCAAAGAAAAAACAAGTATGGGATAAGAAGAGACCTAAGTCATTAGGTAAATCTAAAAAACTTACAGCTGCACAAAAAGCTAAAGCTAAAGCACGTGCAAAAAAAGCTGGAAGAAAATATCCAAACTTAGTTGACAATATGTGGGCTGCTAACCAGTAATAGTTAATGGCAAATTTAAAGACTGTAAGTTGTCCACACTGTGGTGATAAATTTAAACAACAACACGGTCGTCAAAAATATTGTAAGATACAATGCACTAAAGCTGCTAATGCAAGACAAAGAACTGCAGCTAAAAAAGAAGAAAAGAAACTAGCAACAGAATCTAACGCACGTGCTAGTCGTGGTGAACATTATTTATATTTCGTAGAAAATTATGCAGCAGAATTACTAGAAGGTCAGTTTACACAAAAGTTTGTAGCAGAAGATATAGGAGTTGACCAGAGTGTTGTAGCAAGGATGTTACTTGCATATAAAGAAGATAAAGCTGTAGCCGAAGCAAGAGAAGGTTGGGATATACCAGAAGAAGCTAAAGATGCACTGACATCATTTGAAAAATTTAGAGATAGATACTTCCTAACAGAAACTGGTAAACCATATGAGACTGCTAAGTTTCACAAAAACTGGATAAAAAATATTTTAAAATCTATAAAGAACGGTACGCAACTTATGATACTGTCACCACCTAGACATGGTAAAACAGATTTACTTACACACTTTGCAGTATGGCAAGTATGTAAAAACCCTAACATCAGAATTATGTGGGTAGGTGGTAATGAAGATATTGCAAAGAATGCAGTAGGTGCTGTACTAGACCATTTAGAGAACAACGAAAAATTAATAGAAGATTTTTGTGGTCCAGGAGAAACTTTTAAACCAAAGAGTAGAACTGGTAAGACCTGGAGTTCTGGTCAGTTTACAGTTAAGACAAGAACTGTAACTGGTATTAAATCACCTACTATGGTTGCAGTAGGTAAAGGTGGTAAGATATTATCTCGTGACTGTGACTTAATTATTGCAGATGACATTGAGGACCACGGTACAACAATACAACCTAGTTCACGTGAACAAACAAAGAGATGGTGGACTACAACATTGTCATCACGTAAAGAGGAACATACAGCAATAGTTGTTATTGGTTCTAGGCAGCATCCAGATGATTTATATAATTCTTTAATAGACAATGATGAGTGGCATAAAATAATAGAATCTGCACATAGTTTAGATATTCCTATAGATTCTGGAGAACCTAAAGACCACAAAAAACATATGTTGTGGTCAAGCAAAAGAAGTTACAAGTGGCTCATGGCACAAAGAAGGAACGCACAAACAACTGGTGGTCTTGCAATATTTGAGATGGTATATCTTAATAGACCATTTTCAGAAGGGCTGCAAATGTTTAAGGTAGATTCCTTAGATGCTGCAAGAGATGATTCCAGGAACATTGGTCATGTACCAGCAGGTACAAGACTTATTGCTGGACTTGACCCAGCTGCAACTGGTTACCAGGCAGCATTCTTATGGGCATATCATGTAGAATCTGGCAAGTTGTACATGGTAGATATAGAAAACACAAAAGGTGGTGGCATACCACAAGCATTTAAAACTATAAAAGAATGGTATGCAAAGTATCAATGTTCGCACTGGATAATAGAAGAGAATGGTTTTCAACGTGCTATTAGACAAGATAGAGAATTAAAAGAATGGACATCAACAAAAGGCATACACTTAGAAGGACATCAAACACAAAAAAATAAATTTGACCCGTACTTTGGTGTTGGGTCCATGAGTGAGTTGTTTGACAAAGGATTAGTAAATCTTCCTTATGGTAGTGCAGATTCACAAAATAAGAGTAATATATATCGTAGGCAGCTTTTGTATTTTTCAAATGCTGCTAATAAGGCAAGTAGCAGGGGTTACAAGTCAGATATAGTTATGGCTAGTTGGTTTCCTATAAAGATTGTAAGGAGATTACAAAAGGAGTTTATCGCAGAGATGGGATATGATTACCAACCAAGTTATGGCAATTTTGATGTAAGTAGCATGAACACTGCACCATGGTAGGGATATGAATACAGCTGAATTACAAGATAAGATAACGCAATTACATTACGATAATCAAGAGAATCATGCGATGCGTGGTCGTATTCGTTCCATTATGAACNGTGGAGCTAGTGGTATCTTAGCTTTATTAGGAGACCAAGTAAAAGGATTCCAGGACTGGCAAGTACCTATGCCAAACCTTATGATGTCTGGATTAGAACACCTTGCACAAAAGATAGGACGTATTCCTAATCTAAAAGTAGATGTACCTAACAATAAAGATTCAGAACGTGCAAGACAACGTGCAGATAAAATTGCANGAATAATTACTGCATANGATGATGTACAAAGATTAGATTTACANATGCCACAAGTTGGTAGATGGTTACCAGGTTATGGTTTTGCTGCATGGATTATAAAAGAAAAGAAGGATGCTAACGGCACACCTTATCCTATTGCAGAACTTAGAGACCCGTATAATTGTTTTCCAGGGTATTTTGGTGCAGACCAAACACCTAATGAAATGTCTGTTGTACGAAGAGTACCTAAAGCTGCATTAGCTAAAACATATCCACAATATGCAGAAAAAATTAAAAAAGAAAAAAATGTAATTAATGTAGCAAGCGGATATGCTTCTGCATACCAAGACGCATATAACGGTTCCTGGGCTAACTCAAACAACGAAGGTGATTTAATATCTGAATACTATAACGAAGAAGGTACTTATGTTTATCATTTAACTTCTGGAACTATCTTAGATTTTATTCCTAACCCAATTAAATCTGGACCAGCATTTGTTGTAGCTAAGAAATTTAGCTTTGACCAGATGCAAGGACAGTATGACCAAATTATAGGACTTATGGCTTCTATGGCAAAAATTAATGTTATGTCAATTATTGCGATGGAAGATGCAGTCTTTACAGAAACAAACATAACTGGTGAATTAGAATCTGGACAATACAAAAAAGGTAGATTTGCAGTTAATTATTTTTCTCCAGGTAGCACAGTTTCTAAACCAGCATCTAACATACCTTATCAAATATTCCAACAGATAGACAGAATAGAGAGACAACTACGTGTAGGTGCTTCTTATCCTGCAACAGACGATTCACAGTCACCACTTAGCTTTGCTACTGGTAGAGGATTAGAAGAACTAGGTGCATCTATGTCACTTATGATTAGAGAATATCATACAGTAATGGCAGATGCTATAGAACAGATAGACTCTAAGAGACTTGAATGGGATGAGAACATGTACGGTGGTCAAACAAAAGAACTATCTGGATATAGAGATAATAAATTTTTTAGTGAAACATACGAACCAAAGAGAGACATACAAAGTTCTTATAAGACTAGAAGAGTTTATGGAGCTATGGCTGGTTACGATGAACCACAGAAGATTGTAACAGGGCTGCAGCTTCTTAGTTCTGGTGTTATTGACACACAAACATTACAAGAAAACTTAGACGGTTTAGATGATTTAAGTAGAGTAAACGAAAGAATTACAAAAGAAAAGATGGATAAAATATTAGAAGATACTTTATTACAACAAGCATCTGCTGGTGACCAAAAAGCTGTTATGGCTGTGGTACAAATCAGAGCTAACCCATCTGCTAAACAGTCAATACTAGATAAATTTTTTACAGCTGAAAAGCCCGAAATACCCGAACAAGAAGCAGCGATGATTGAAGGTATGGGTCCGACACCACCTGGACCCGCACCTTCTATACAATCAGTATTAGGAATAGGATAATGCACGAGATATTTGAAGATATAGTTGACAACAGTTTATGGGAATTAGACGAAGAAGGTGATGACATTATCATGGAAGATTTTATAAAGAAACAACAGTTCAATAAGTTTCCTAGAATAATATCAAGATTTTTTGTAACAGAAATAATACATTTAGATGAGGATGATATAGATGGCAACCAGAATTACTAAAAGAAATAATGCTGTAAAACCAGCATCTAATAATTACATAGACCAAACAAGAATGACATATGGTGAAAAAGAACCACTAAAAAATTTAAATAGTGAAGTACAGAATTTAAATTTACCAGAAGAAACACCTATGCCAGTTGCAGCACCACAACCACAACAAAGTGTTTTTAGAAGTACAGACCAACCTATGAGACCAGTAGAAGATGGTTTACCTTTTGGTCCTGGAGTAGGTGCGCAAGAACCAATAGATACTACAGAATCTTTAATACAACAATTTTATGATTTAACTGGTGACCCGCTTTTAGCTAGATTATTAAGATAACATGTCGTACAGTGTATTTGATGCGGCATCCTTCCAAGATGATTCACAAACTAAAAGAGCTATAAGTCAAGCTGTAGCACCTTCTTCTGTTGACCAGGAGCAAGCACAAAGAGCATCTGCAATAATAAAACGTTATCCAACAATAAGTAAAGGTTCTTTAGTTGGTGCAGTCAAACTAGGTATTGCAGCAGATGACCCAAGACTGCAGCAAATAGTTATGAAAGAATCTATACAAAAAGAAGATGATGGTGAAGGTAAATTAAAAAGTGCTATACGTAGGTCAGTACGTGGTGCGTTTATAGGATTTCAAAATTTATGGGAGATGGCAGCGCCAAGAGGTGTAAGATATTTAGAAGGCAGACAACAAGGTATGTCTCACGAAGAAGCAAGTCAAAAAAGTAAAGCTACGTTACTTGGTGAGATAGACACAGCTAAAGCTGCAGGTAAAGATATAGATTTAGGTCAAGGATGGTTTTTAGGCAGCACTGACCCAACACAAACATCTGAATATAAAAACTTATTAGCATCTGGTGTTGACCCACTAGAAGCAAGAGAATGGGTTAGAGATAATATTTTAGGTGTACAGATATACGAAGAACAAAAGAAAAAAGCAAATCAAATACAATTTGTTGGTGAACGTGCAGAAAAATTTAAAGCTGCAGGTTTAGACCCTACAGTTACTATTGGTAGATATTTATTTAAACCAGTAGATGACCTTATAGAACCAGGTACAAAAGCATATAATTACATGACTGGTGCTATAGATATAGTTGCACAGATATTTGCAGACCCAATAGGTTTAGCAACATTAGGTGTAAGTAAAATACGTAAAGGAGCATCTACATTTAGTGAGTTAGAAAATCTAAGTGGGATGGCTAAGGTTTTTGAAAATACTGGTTTATTACAAGGTGCTAGAAAAACTGTGTTTGGTCCAACTGTCCAGGAGTTTATGGCTGGTAAAGCTGGAGTAGCATTTAAAAAATTTTTATGGGAAAACTCAACAACAGATATTATTGCTGCATCTAAAAACAACATAGATGATTTTAAATTTTACGATGAGTTAGATAAGTTTAAAGCAAAAAATAAAGGTAAGTCATTTGAAGAAATAGATGCAGATTTNACAGAAAANNTNGTTAAGAAAAATTTACTTATAGAAGCTACNCAAAACAATTTACCTACANTNAAAAGAAAAGGTAACAGATTGACNGGTATGTTAGAGAGAACATACGGTACAAGANTAGTTACAGAAAACAAAGATGATGCTTTTGTTAAGTTAAATAGATTTATTAGATTAGCTACTTCTGGATTAGAAGAAACTAAAAAAGTAAAAGTAAGAGACAAGTTTATGTCAGATGCAATTAAAGCACTTAATGCTGCAGATGCACCTACAGAAACAGCTAAGTTAGTAGGTAACTTTGTGCAACGTCAATTTAGACCACAAGTTATAAAAGCATTAGGTGGTAGAGATAAGCTAACTAAGTTTCAAACAGAATTAGTAGATAAAGGTTTAGAAGTACAAGCTAAATTTATTGGCACTGCACAAAGACAAAAAGGTATAGTTAGAAGTTATGCAATAGATTCTACTGGAGAAAACTTACCAGTAACACAAGTGCTTAGACAATTACAAGGTGGTAAATTAGATGGAATTGCAGAACTTGTGGACCCAGTTACTGCTGTGCAGCTAGCAGATGAAATATTTTTACCAAATGCTAGACAAGTAGTAAGAGCTGCTAAAACATTAGATAAAAATTTTGGCAAGATAGGCAGCAAAATATTTGCAGGTGATAAAGCAGAAACTGTTACAAGATTTATGGACTGGTATTATGGTTCGTTATTTAAACCATTAGTGCTGCTAAGACCAGCATGGACAGTTCGTGTTATTGCAGAAGAACAAATAAGGTTATTAACCTCTGGTGTTACAAATGTTATTGACCATCCAGCAGGTATGATTGCAAGAATTATAGGTAAAGAAAAAGAATCTAAAAATACTTTGTTAGGAACATTTGAAGATAATGCACAGTTTATAGATGTCACACTTAACGGTGCTGGTACTCCTAGTGCAGTAAGAAGAGGGTATGGTAATACTGGTGAGTTTACAACTGTTACAAGACAAGAAAATAAAAGAGCATGGTCAGAAGCTGTATTTAGAAACTTTATGCAGCATAAGTTTGACCCATTGTCTAGGAGACTTGCACAAATACAATTAGAACCTAGCGCTGCTAAAAGAAAACAATTACTTGCTGCAGTAATAAAAGAAGCGCAAACACAAGGTAATGCGTTAAATAAACACATTAGAAAAGTTACTGGTGCAGAAGGTCACGCATTTAAAGGTGCAGGTTTTTCTAGTAACCCAGGTAAAGCTAAAGCAGAAGAGTTTGTACATTATGTAAATGCTGCAGTTGCACAAGCTACAGGTGGTAAAGTTCTTACTTCTACTGCTAAAGGTTCACCTAGACTTGCTAGAAACTGGATTGATGAAAACGGTAATGAAGATTTATTAAAAGCATTAGCAGATGAAAATATGTCTGCACAAGAGTTAGTAGGTTTAGAAAACGTTAACTTAGATAAATACTGGAAAGGAGAACTGTCTCCAGATGAATATACATCTATAACTACAACACTTAGAAAAAATCAAGAAAACATGAAAAAGGAATTTGTTAAAAAACATTTAGATGCATTACCAGAATCTGCACGTGGTGAATTGAAAAATGCAATATCAAGAGAAACAAGAATACTTGATGACTTTGTAGATGACATGTTTAATTTTTTAATGACGGTACCAACAAAAAAACTATCACGTGCGCCAGCATTTAAGTTTCATTACTGGAATAAAGTAGGAGACTTTGGTCAACATCTAAACGCAGCAACTCTTAAAAAAGTAGTCAAACTTGCAGAGGATGCTGGTCTAGCTACTGGTACTGCCAGAGAAAAGAAAATACTTAAAAAATTACAATCTTATAAAGGTGTTACTGGTGGTGTAAATGATGTAAAGACAATAGATAAAGTTGCATCTTCACATGCACTTACAGAAACTAAAAAACTTTTATATGATGTAACAACTAAAACTAGATTAGGTAATGCAACTAGAGCTATATTTCCATTCGGTGAAGCATACGTAGAAATATTTTCTACATGGGCAAGATTAATAAATTCAGAAACACTTAGACCATTAAGACGTGTGGACCAAGTAGTACAAGCTGCACGTAAACCTAATCCAATATTTGATGATGAAGGACAAAAAGGTTTCTTTTACAAAGACCCAAACACTGGAGAAGAATTATTTGGTTATCCAGGAGAAGGTTTGATAAAGAAATTTATGTTTAAAGATTTAGAAGAAAATGGAGTTAAAGTTAATTTACCTGTATTTGCACAATCACTTAACATAGCTGGCAATATTATTCCTGGTTTTGGTCCAACTATTACAGTGCCAGCAGCTGTACTAAATAAATATTTTAATTTACTTAGACCAGGTAAATGGGAAGAGACATTGATATTTGGTGACTTTGCACCACCTAGAGTAGGTGACATTGGTGAACTTATAGGTTCTACAATACCAGAGCCATCATGGTTTAAAAAACTTAGAACAGCTTATGAAATAGGTGGACCAGAAGCTAAAAGACAATTTGCAAATACAAGTATAGATGTATATAAAGCATTGTTATATGCAGGACAAATAGATGACAGTAGTCCAGAAGGTGTTAATGCAGGTATAGAGTTAGCTGCAGATTATGCAAGAAAAATATTTATTATAAGGTCTATATCACAAGCAATAGGACCATCTGGTGCAGTAAGTCCTAAGTATGAAATATCAGATAAAACTGGACAAATGTATTTGTTTGAAACTCTTGCACAAGAATACTGGAATATATCTAATGCAGTAGAAGATAGTTCAACAGCAGTAAAAGTATTTACAGATAGATTTGGATTTGACCCAGTTGCATTAGCCACTGGTAGAACTATGACTGTAAAGAAAAGACCAGTAACAGAAGATGGTGCTACATGGGAGAGAAATAATCCAGAGTTAGTAGAAAAGTTTGACTTAACATACGCATTCCTTATAGATGAAACTGATTCAGAATTTATGTATGAAAACTATTATGCACAATTACTTAGTGGAGATAGAGTACCAAAGACACCAGAACAATGGGTACANTCTAAAAACATATTGCTTGGCAACATAGAGTATGAAAACTTTTTAAAGAAAAACAATTTACTTACTAGAAATGACAAACAAGCAGTCATAGCTAAAAGAAATAAAAAAGCAGAGATAGCTATGAGATACCCTGGATATGGTAGAAGCATAGACTATACACCAACAAAACCAGAGATAGATGATTTAATTGACGAACTATATACCTGGGTTAATCCAGTGACATACGTGTTAGACCCAAGACTTGTAGGTAATCCAGCTGCAGAAGGATTAAAAGAATATTTACAACTTAGAGATAAAGTAATTGCAGAAACTAAAAAACTAGACCAAACATATTCTGATACATCATTCAGACGTGCAAACAAATTAGCACCATATAGAACCTTGTTAAGAGATAAGATTAAAGCTATATTGGTTACAAAGCCAGAATTTGCACCGTTAGCTAAAGAAATCTTTGAAAGAGAGTTACGAGAAGCAGAAGAGGATATAGAATTATTAAAGGGATTATATGACAGTTGATGAATTTTTTAACCGAATAGAACAGTTAATTATACAAGTTAATGATAGTGCTACATTAGGACAGAATAAGATAGGTATAACTACAGAGCAAAGACTAGATATATTAAATGCTAATACCATAGACGATGCTTCTAAATATCTTATTGCTGCAGGAATACCACAGTACATTGTTGACTTTGCTATATCTGGGACTGATATTAGCGGTATAACTGGTGATGATGCTGCATTAGCTGCAGCTGCAGAACAGACTGGATTGTTTGGCAATCAAGATGCAATTATAGGTGTACCAGCTAATTACTTACCACCAAGAGAATCAGCTACAGATTTTTATACAGAAAACGATTTAGTTAATTTGTTTGCTGGAATAGAAGAAGAACAAATAGCAGCAATACAAGCAGATTTAATTAATGCCAAGTTACTTAGTGTTGGTGATGGATTTATTCCAGGAGATTGGGATAGTGCTACACAAAGAGCATTTACACCAGTATTGGCTAGAGCAAACAGAGGTGGTGTAACAGAATATGAGAAACAATCTGGTGCAGCATGGAGGAATGTATTAGAAGAATACGTAGCTAATCCAGTTCCTACTATGCCAGATGACGATGTATTTTTACCACAAGACCCAGCAACTAATGCACAACAAGTTAAGTCATTGTATGCCAGGGAATTAAACAGAGACCCATCTCCATACGAACTTAAATTATTATCTAACGAATTATACAAAGAAGCAGAAGCTGCATACGCACAATCTCGTGAACTTGGACAAGTAGCACAAGCACAACCAGCATTTACTGGTGAAGATTTACTAGCTGGTGAGTATGGCAACTATGCTGCAGAGAATGTACAACAAACAATAGATGATGAAGGCATGACACAAATAGACCCACAAAGTAGAATGAAAGAGAAGTTTGATGTATTAATGGAAAATGAAAAGAATAGGTTAGGAGAAAATTATTCGGCACGTAATACTAGGAGTGCTATTCTTAGTAGCATCTCCGCTAGGACAGGACGACCAGCATAACATGAGTCAAGAATTAGTTGCATTTATGGAATCAATTAAAGAGCAAGAGAATGCTGGTGGTAATTATTTATTAAAGCATAGACCTACAACAATTATAGGTTATGACGGTAATCCAGTTAAAGTCCAGGCACTTGGTGCATATGGCATATTAGATATTAACTGGGATAAATGGGCAGAACAAGCTGGCTACGAAGGTGCAGACTGGAGAGTACCAGAGATGCAAGATATTGTAGCTGCGCATAAGTTTACAGAGTATTACAACAGATATGGCAGCTGGGATTTAGTAGCTGTTGCATGGTATGCAGGTCCAGCTAGAGCTAACAAAGCTAAGAACATGGGCATAGATTCTGTAGGTGACATAGAAAACATAGAAGGTTTTGGTCCTAATGTACAAGAGTATGTCAATAGTGTTATGGGTAAGTATGAAGATAATTTAGAGTCAGCTTCTAATACAACTGTAGAGAGTTATGTAAGCCAATCAGAACAACAAAATGATATGTTATATAGAGGAGAAGAAAAAGGTTCTATGACAACTCTTCCACAAGTAGGTAACAATACAAATCCTATGGAGAAATACGCAGCAGATTTATTATCAGCATTAGTGCCTAGAAGAAACTTAGAGTTTGAATCACAAGTACCAGAAGAAATTGGAGACATGGAAGAAGCTAAGATTAAAACAGACATACGAAGAGAAGAGTCTATAGGTATGCAAGACTTATTAAATGCGATTGATGCAGAATGAAACCAGTAGAACAAATGTCAAACGCAGAACAAAAAAGATTATTTTTTCTTAATCACGCAGCTAAAAGAAACAGATATAAAAAGATATTTACTGGTAAAAAATAACCATGGAACAAGAAGAACTTGTTGAACTTGGTGCAACTACAACTGCAGTAGCAGCTCCCTTAGATGTATCAAGAAGGTCANTAAATTATTTACGTTATTATGACCCAGGAATAATATACACAAACAATTATGAAATAAAAGATTTAGATAATCTATTAAAAATATACGATGATGTTATTAAATTTTTAGGAGAGGACCCTAAAGTATTTGACAAAAAAATTGTAGATGAGTTGTTAGGTAGTATAGGAAACATAGCAGGTACACATGTAGATGTAGCAGATAAAACAGAAGATTTTTTAACAAATGAATTTATACAAAAAAACCCATTANATGCAGAAAAAAATATNGGTAAANTANTNACTAATTTAATAGAACTAGAAGAAAATATATCTGGACCAAAGATAAAAGTAAGTGCATCTGGTGTAGATGCACATGGATTAAGTTTGTTTGAATCAGCGAACGATGCTATTAGTCATACTATAGACCAATCAATAAACGATTTAAAAAAATTATCTAATCAACCTAATGCAACTCCGTTAGATATAGCTAAACAATTAAGTCAAGGTAAATTTTCTAACATAGTAGATGCGCAAAAAGAAGTGTTTAATATAGGTTCAACAATTATAGGACACATGAGTTGGGCAAAAATAGGAACATTAACTAGAGGAGTAGTTATAGAAACAGCTTTATATACAGATGTATTAAATGTTTTAACTAATTTTTCTAAAGAAGAATTACAAACAATAGACAAATTTACACAAGAAGTAAAACCAGGATTTAGAAATTTAGAAGATTTAGAAAATGTACCAGTAACTAGAAATAAAACTGTGAACATAAATACTTTAGANTTAATGCAAGACAATTTAAAAGAATTTATTAATACAAGATATGATTCTTATTTAAATAGAGATGCAGATTTTTATTGGAGAATAAATCCAACAATTATAGATAAAGAAGAGCGTGCAATATTTGCTGCTGGAGATTATATGAATACATTAAGTACTGTATTGCCAGAAGAAATGAATAGTGAATTATTTGTACGACAAAGATATGATTACGCTGCAGATATATATACACATGAATATTTAAACAGAGAATTAGGAGTTGGTTATGGTGCTACAACAAACAAATTAAAAATTAAATTTGCTGATGATGCAATAACTTTAAAAGCTCCAGACATATCTTTTAATAAAGTAGGTAGATACCACATGACACCAGTAGTAAACATAGCTTCAATAGCAGATGATGTAGGTGTAGATTTACTTGTGTATAGTAGAAATCAAAAAGGTTTAGTTCCTTTATCAGTAAGAAGTTTAATTAACACAGATGAAAAACTAGAGATATGGAAAGCACCTGGAACAACAGATGAAGATTTAGCAAAGTTTGTAAATGCTGTTGTTGATAAACCCCTGGATGGTCCAAATTTTAAATTAACTATAGAAGAACCAGAGATAAAAACAGAGATAAAGAAACCTATAGTGCAGCAAGTACGTGAGACTTTTGCAAAGACACATACACCAGAAGCAGTTAAAGCTGCAGACAATGTAGTAAAAACTAAACCTAAGTTTGCTACAAAGGTATTTAA
>FUFK010039030.1_pt1 | contig 23364 bp, 46 predicted proteins | sample 1021851 | NCBI WGS metagenome assembly FUFK01 (sample SAMEA51879418, study PRJEB19060) | metagenome | reverse complement strand
ACACATTGGGAACTTATCAAAAAAACTGACTTTAAAACTAAAACACTTAATCAAGCTTTTAATAATTTTATAAAGCAAAATAACTTAAAGGAAAGAGCATGAAAGATAAAATCTTAGCACTATTAACTTATTCATTTATTACTTTAAGTTTAACTGCAATCATGTTAGGTTGCTTACACGTTTGGAGTGTGCAATGAGAATACCAACTAATTCAAACTTTAGTAAAGAAATAGCTAAACAGTTTAAACAGATTTTCCACCGAGATATGACTCTTGGTGGATTACAAGATTTACAGGAAGAACTTAATTTAATTAATCCTGTAGATACTTACTTGGCAAAGCAAGTGAGTCAATTAAAGGTAAATAAAAATGAACCCAAAACAGATGTTCAAGGTTCAAGAACAACTAGACAAGAAGAAGCAAAAGGAAAAAGATTTGCTACAGAAGTTGTTAAAGAACAAGGAACAGCAAAAGAGTTTGGCTTTTAAACTTCATCATATGAAGTATCATCAGCCAATTTTATAGAGAGGAAAACAAGATATGAAAAAAACAATACTTACTGTAGGGCTACTATGCACTCTATTACAAGCGTGTAGCTATAAACCCATCATTGATACAGCTGGAAGATCAGGAACTTTCGATCAAGACAGAGCAAATCTAATTACAGATGACACATTACATTGTAAGACACTTGCTAAAGATAATTCTAACTTTGTATCTAATATTTTATATTGGTCAGTTAGTCCAACTTTAGACACAAAGTATGAGTCTATTATGAGAAAATGCCTTATTCAACGTGGGCATTCTATTTTAAATTAGAGGAGAGAATTATGCTTAAATCAACAAAACAAAAAAAATTAGCCTATATATGTGCTAAGTGCTTTAAAACAGATGCCTTAAAACTTGCGTGGTTCTATGGCTCAGATTCCTTGTTTAGCGATTGTTTATTATGCAATAAATGTTTTAAGGAATCATTTAATCAACTGCCAATACATAAAAAAAAGGAGTGGGCATTTTATGATAAATAGATGGACAAACACAACGATTGAAGAAATAAATCATTCAATCAACGATCTTGTTCAACAATGGAATATCACAGATAAAGATAATGATAATATCTTTGATAAGATTGTTGGATTACAGATAAGAAAAATAAGACTAATGCGTAGCACCAAGTTTAAAAAGATTTCACAATCTAAAGTAGCTAGAGCAATAGGAGTAACATTTCAACAAATTCAAAAATATGAGAGAGGCCATAATGCTTGTCCGCATAGAAACCTTAAAAAAATATCTGAATATTTAGATGTTGATATTAATTACTTTACTAAGCCATTAGAAGATAATAACCTAACATTTAAACAAAAAAGGAGAGAACATGACTATAATAACCACAGAGCATGGCCACAAGATAGAGTTTAACGAAGATAAGCACGTTTATATTCACAACGATCAATACGTTGTTGGTATGAGTACGTTGCTTGGAAAACTAGCTAGTCCAATGTTAGAGAATTGGAAAATTAGCAATATGGTTAATGCTATCAAAAAAGAAATGGAACGTCAGGAAATACCAATAGATAAAATAGAAGCTATTGTTTTAAATGCTAAGACTAATGCAAAAAAACAAGGAGATAATATTTTAAACATTGGCTCTATGGTTCACAAATTCTGTGAGATGTGGCTAAAGGGAGAAAAATTTACTGACCCAAGCGACCCTGTAGTAAAAGGTTGCTTTGATAAGTTTAAAAGGTTTTGGACAAAGCATAAGTTAAAAGTAATGGAGTCCGAAAAGATTTTATACTCTGAGAGAGGATTTTGTGGAACTTTAGATTTAATTGCTAAAGACCCTGACAATAATCTGTGGCTCATAGATATAAAAACTTCTAAGGGTTTGTTTTTAAATATGGTGCATCAACTACATGGATATAAGTTGGCCTATGAAGAACAAACAGGAAAGAAGATCAATAAGATGTATATAGTTCGTTTGCCTAAAGATGGTGCAGATTTTGAAGCTAGACATATCTTATATAAAAAGGAACACTTAAAAGCATTTCTTGGATTACTAAGTTGTCATAAATCCGAGTTATTGTTTAATGAGTCAGTACGAAAATACAATCAACTAAAACGAGGAAAAAATGTACCAAAAAAGTAAATTTGATTTACCCTTTTGTGGTTTATCAATGAGATTGTTTCCAACAGGAAATCAAAGTCCAAAGTATGAGTATAGCGGAGAGGCAAGTAAAGTAAAATTTACTTGTAGTTTATCCAAAAGAAAATATAGCCTATCACAAATTAATGATTGGTTTCATACACCAGAAGTTCAAAAATATGTTCAAGCTGGTTATGTGTTAAAATATATGACTAAAGTTCAAGAGAACTCTAATCCAACTAAATATGCGAAAAGTAATTTAGAGCAGATATTTTGTTTAGTCATGGTAAAACCATATAAACCACAACCAAATGTTGATGGCATGAAACCTATATCTCAGGCCATGCCACCTCATGCTCAACAATTTGCACCAGAACACGCAAAGCCTGTTGAGAAGATGGACGATATGGACGATGAAATTCCATTTTAATGATAGATAAAGATGGACAAATAAAAAAACTTTCAAGCGAGATTGAAGAATTAAAACGTGATCTCGCTTTTAAGAGAGAAGAACTACAAGCTATGTATATGGAACATAAAGGATTAACTAAAAAGGTAGATGCTTTAGAAAAAGAAAATCATAGCTTGAAACAACAAATAAAACAATTAGAAGAAGAAGCAGAGGAGATGTTATTATACCCATGATGATATTTGGAAAAACTAAAAACGATTGGAAAGTGTTAGAGTTACACTATCGTAGAGAATGGATTTGTTTTGTAGTAGGATTTATATTAGGAGTTATATTGATATGAGTCTAAGCAATAAATCTTATGAAGAATTAGAAAAAGCATCACTTGAGTGGTCTAATTGCCAAAAAAAAGTAATTATATTAGACGAGGGAAAACGTGCAGTATTTTCTAAATTATTTCTTAAATATAAATTAGATACCAAAACTGTTATTGAAGCTGAACATAAAGCTAGAACTGATGAAGAATATACAAAGGTTGTAGAGCAATATGCAGAAGCAGAAGAACAGTTGATAAAAGCTAGATACCATTATAACAATCTTGATAAGTATGTTAGCTTAAAACAATCAGAGTTGAAAAGAGATTTAGCTTTGAGTACAAAGGTTTAAAGAATTCTGGTAGCGAAAGTTGAATATAATTGCTCCATTTATCAGCTATCAGATAGAGTGGTCAGGGAGACTTGGCCACTTGTTAAAAGAATTTTGGGAAGAATAACGATAGTTTTAGTAAACATGGCTATCACTTTGAATTGACCCAAAATACTAGGGTGGTTTTATCTCTCTCTTACCACCCTAGTTCCTAGTAATATCAAAATGTTTTATATCTGTATCTTCGTGGATTCCTGTATAAGAATATTCAAAGTTAATTAGTTCAACATCACTTCTGCTTTTAACTTCGTGAACCATCTCATTTACTTTTGTGAAATATGGAAAAGTATCTATGAATCTAAAATTAACATAACTACCATATGGGTTGTTATGAGTTTCTAATTGTAATTCTAAATCTGTGATTACTGCATCAACTTTTAATTTGTCCATTTGGACATATTACTTCTTTTTGTTTCTGTTTAAAACCTTATCTGTCATCTTAGTTGAGAATGTTGCAGTAAATACGATAATTACAAGATACCATACAGAGTCAGGCAAGTCGTTGATTATTCTTACCCACTCCTCAAAGTTATCTCTAGTGCTGTCAAACCAGCCTGTACTTAACATAGCAATTAGCCATACCATTAATATTTCGTCTTTCCAAGATTTATCTTGGCTTCTAATTCTTGTTATATCTACATCTTTAGCCGCTTCTATTTCTGCGGCTCTTATAGTTTTTACTTTTTCTGCTTTATGTTTGAAATGGTCAGTTACTTTACCAACTGCTAATTTTGTTAGAGGGTTATTTAATAAACTAAATATCATAAATAATTATTTGTTAAAAAAATTAATGTTGTCCAATATACCACAAGAATAGAATAAATTAAATAAGTGAAGTTCATTCAGGCTTCATATTCCTTATTTTTTATTTTGCAATAACTCCTTTTGTAATTCACAATAATGTATAATTTTATCTAAATCCTCTACTCCGTTCTTGCTTTCAAATCTGCAAATATATTTGATAATACAACCTTGTATGAAATTTAGCTTATTTGCCATTATAAACTCGATAGGCTGAATTTTAAATCTCATGTAGTGCTTCCCCCCAACCTGACGTTCAGTAGCACTCTCTGTGGCTCTCTGTGGCTTTAATCTAAACATTTTTGCCTACCCAAGCACCAGATTTGTTTAATATCATTGGTTCAAGAATTGGAATTCCATTTATTATAACTGCTGTTCCAATTACAGGCCTAGCTTTCTGTAATTTGTTATATTTAAAAGCCAATGCTTTAGGGTCAATTAATGAACCACATTGTAATCCAAAATATAAACCTAAACTATTTCCATAAAACCTACAGCCAAACTGAGAATGATAATGCCCAGCAACTGCACTCATTCCGAGACTTTGTGCATGACGAAAAATATCTGCCATTTTTCCATGACAAAAATATACTTTACCTAAAGGTGTATCTAAAGTTAAATCTTCATGCCATTTCCAACCTTTACCAACTTGTAAGAAATCATTATAATTTTTTATATATGCTCTTGGTATTCCATGTTTAAATGCTCGTCTATAAACTAAACTACCATGATTAGAGTCTAGTAAATCCATCTTAGGAAATAATTTTTCTAATTGTTTGATCTTAGGTAAAGCTAACTTTAATTCGTCTCCAGCACTTGGCATCTCACTATCTTTGTCGTGAAAACTCATTCCAGCGTTATCAACTTCATCTCCTAAATGTATAACTCTATCAAATTTTTTATATTTAGATTTTAGATATTTGAGGAACGGAAATAAATATTTACTTTCGTAGGGTATATGAGTATCACTAATAATGAGTATTGACTTATAAATCATACAAGTTGTTGTTGTATAACTATTTAGAGAAAATGTAAAGTAATTGGGTTAGAAACAGAATAGCAACTGCCCCTGTTCCATAAACTATCCATGAAGTAAGTTTGTCAAATTTTGAATCTATTTTTTCTACATCTTCATGTAGATGTTTTATGTGGTTAGTTTTTAAATTTGAAATATCTTTTTTTAATCCTGTAATATGCCCATATAAAGCAACAATATGCTCTCCTGTAGTTCTGGGCTTCTTACTCATTTCTTTTTCTTTCTTCTTAAATCTGTATCGTGTTTTCTTGAACCTCTAAGAAAACTATTAACTCTTGCCATAGCCCATGCTGACATTGGTATTCTTGGTCTTGAACCAGATGATAACCAAGCACCTTGACCACGTCTATATACTTTTCTTAATTGACCTAAAGTTATATTTTTTCTGTTCTTAGCTTTTGCTCTTAGTGTAGCAACAACTCTTGGAGATAAAGGTTTTCTTCTAGCCATTATTTAACTCTCGCTTTGAACATTGATAAAGGAATAGTAGCACCTGATCTATACAAAGAAGCCATAGATTTTAATAATCTTGCTCTTGATGATCTTTTTGCACCTTTAAGACCTGATAAATATTTTTTAGGTATCTTTGTTTTTTTATCTTTTGGTACGTTTCTTCTTTTTCTTTTTGCCACTTGTTTTTCTCCTTTTTCTATAACGCATTTTATTTATCATTTCTGATAAGGTAGCGGTAGTAGTAAATCCACTCATTTGCCTACACTTCTCATGGCTCTATTATGAGCAGTTTGAAAAGTAGCACCTTTTTTTAAGGCTCTTGCCATTGATCGCATATGTTTCAAGCTATGATGTCTAGCGTGTGCTTTCATAGTCTTTTGTTGTCTAGGTTTTAGACCTTTGATAATGTTTGTTATAGATGCTACTTTGACCATTATCTTTTTTTCTTTTTACCCATTTTACTTTTTTTAGACTTATTTTTTCTTTTCTTGTCTTTTCCATGACCATAATGATAAGGCATTATTTCCTCGCTTTCTTTTTTTTCTTTTGTTTCTTCATAATAGCTTTTTGTAAAGCCATTGGTAGTTTCTTTTGTTTTTTAGTTAGCATAACTTCTCCTTAGTTTGCAAATTTACCAGCAGACCATTTAGCCTCTGGCAATCCATTTGTATATGTTTTTCCATCAAATGTTAATACTTGTTTTCTATTACTTCCATCAACATAAGAACAATGTACCCAACCACTATTAGGGTCTTTATCTTCTTCTTTCCAAAACTCTAGGATTAATTGATCGAAGTCGCAGTTATTCTGAATCCATAAAGCTACTTGCAAATTAGATACACCAGCTATTTCGAAATCTACTGCTTGACCTTTTGCGTGTTGTGATGTTGCTTTACTCCCTATCGCTTCGCATAACTCAGGAGAACGATAACCAGATGTAATTATAACAGGCTTATCAAATTTAATTCTTACAGGCTCTAATACTTCATAGCAAAGATCAGTTAAGTTTTTTATTTCGCCACTACCAGCTTTGTTAGAGATACCTTTTCTAACTGCTGTTTGAGATTTTTCCATTTCTGATAAAGAAAAATGTTTGGATAACTGCATTATTACCTCGCTGTTGTTGGGATTCCTGTAGATGTAACAAATGGATTTTCTGCAAATGCCATGTAGATGTATGTTGCACCAGAACCATTATTGTAACCATTATTTGTTCTTTGTTTAAAACCATTTGAAACTATATCTATATTATTAGTTGATGCAGTCATTCCAGATGGGTCTGTACTGTTATTTTCTGCACCACTTTCGTTTGCTAATAATTTTTTATCAGTAAGGTTAAAAGTATTTCTTTTATTATCATACATTAACCAAGCACCTGAAGAATCTGTTCTTTTAGTCATAAGAAAAGCTGGTTTAAATCCGAGATGAATGTAGCTTCCGTCACTCGACCCATTACCTGTATATGAGCCTGCCTTAAAAAATTTGTTGCCTGTATCAGCGAAACAGTAGGCTATGTAATTATCTCCACTTGCATTTACAGCATCAAAGCTAGATGTACCTATTGAAAATACTGAACTTGTTGGAGAAGTATTATTCCAAATACTTGCACCTGTACTAGCCGCACCTGTTGTATTTAATCTTAAATATGCTTGGTTTCCTAATGGTTCATGGTAAGATTGCCAATTTCTTGCGTTACTTCTATTTTTAATAATATAAACTTGAGGTGTGCTAGATAATCCATGACCAACTGTTGCCGCACTTCCTGTTCCTGTATAAGACACAATACTAAATCCAGCAGTAGTATTAGCAGAAACACTTGAGGTTATGCTTCCATCTGTGTTTGATGATGCAGAGCCACCAGCTAACCAATTCCATGCTACAAAATTATAACTAGAAGAATTTACTTCTCCAGCATTTCCTACAGTAAAACCATCACTATCAAAAGATGATAAAGAGCCAGATAAAGTATCTTCTGCATTAGTGCCTTCTGATCTTAGTCTTTTTAATGCTCCTCTTACAGAATCAGTTAAAACATGACCATCTGTACCATTTCTAGGTTTTATCCAAACCCAATCTGGTTGAAAACCAACTCCTGTAATTGAATGAGAACTAGAATTATTTCCTGTATAAAGAACAGTATTAAAATAATCTGTTGGTTTATCTATTGTAGTGTAAGCCATTATGCTGATCTCCTATAATATGCTTTAGCTAAATCAGATTTAAGTTTTCTAAATTCAGGTGTTATATAACTTCTATCCATACCTAACTTATATCCTTGTTTTAAGTATTTATCTAGTTCAGATTTATTGACTACTAAATTTTTTCCATCTTTGTTAATATATTTTTTACCTAAACAATATTTGTTACCTTTATTAATATTTTTCATTCTTTGTTTAAATTCTTCAGTATGTATTAAACCTAAAGCATTTTTATTTCCTTTTTTAGATTTTGACATTTTTAATCTTGTTTCTTTAGAAAATTTTCTTCCAAGATTATTTTTATTTCCAACTGCTCTTTTATTGCCTATTTGTGCTTTAGATATTTTTTGTCTATGCTCTTTTGTAAATTTAAAATTACTTCTAATTTTTTCTACCAATCTTGAATTTACTTTATTGTATCTTCTTGCGTTTTTAAAAGAACACATAGCATGAAAAGCATAAGACATTTTCATTTTTGCTTGACCAACAGTAAATTTACATAATAATAAATGCACTAAGAAATGTTCTCTTGCTGTTAATTCTACAAGGTTAGATTTATCATTATTTCCACCAAGTGATTTAGGTAATATATGATGAACTTCTTTATAACCTATTAAAGTTCTGTTTTTAGCTTTAGAAATTATATTATCATGCCAAGTTTTGTATTTGTTTTGTATTGTTTGCATATCATCAACCATGTTCTGCGAGATTCGAAGTGCAAAGTGCGAAATAACCACTCGGAACGCTGTATTCAAAATTTCCTATACCATTACCATCACTATTTCCTGATGAAATTGTAAAAGATTGTGTTCCACCAAAATTCCAATTCCATGCCGCATTAGAATATGAATTACTAACAAATTGCCACTCTGCTGTTGTATCTAAACTTGTGACTTGACTTCCATTTGCAGAGCCATTTTTATAAAAATTTAAAGTTCCATTATCTAAATCTAATGCAATTCCTATAATATCATTTGTTGTAAAACTTGATCCTGTTGATAAATCTGACCCATTATTAATTATTCTTCCATCAGCCGCATAATGACCATAACCAACTCCATTAGATAAAAAACCTAAAGAACTATTAAATGTTGCTGTTTGTCTATTTTTTATAACTCCAACATACCATTGGTTTGTACCAATACTTCCAACTTGACATTCTACATACCATTTTCCTGAACTAACTACAAAATTAGATAAAGAATATCTTGTTGTCCAATCTGAGCCTGAGCTAGCAGTAATAACCAAATTTCCATGAGAATAAGTAAGAGAAGTTCCAATAGGAGTTTTATCAAGTGGGTTCATAGTTGCAAAATTATTTGTACAAGTATCAGTAGATTGATCCACACTAGTTAAATTATTTACAGTAAAGTTATTTCCATTTCCTGATACATCTGCACCTAGACTACCAGAGTTTTCAAAGTCTAAATAGAATCCATTTGTGCCAAAGGTTAAACCTGATACATCAATAGGTTTCCAAATGTTTGTGTCGGAATCAAATTCTCCAAATGATGTTGGGTCTAGTGCTTGACCATCAAGCATTACCACTTCTGCTAAATAACAACTTATATCATCATTTCCATTTGATCTTTCTCCAATTCTTAAAATTCTTGATGCTTCATTAAATCTTGTAANATCATTTTGTGATGGTTCAGTTTGACTTGCAAAACTTGTTTCTTCTACTCCATTAACATATAATCTAACTCTATTTGATTCTGTTGATTCAGTTGTATCTACTCTCCATACCATATGATACCAAGCAGAAGTATCTCTAAAAACTCTATTTGTATCATAATTAATATCAATATTACTACCATCATATTTAGAAAATAATCTAAAACTATCATCAGTTTCAAACATTACAAATGCTTCTTGTGTTGTTGACCCTGTATCTACTGAAAAAATTCTTTGTGGGTCAGAACCACCTAATTTTGCTCTTTTAATCCAAAATGAAATTGTAAATTTACTTCTGTTCCCTGTGCTAGATGGTGTTAATGTTAAATTATCATTACTTGTACTTTCAAACCTACATGAGTTAGCAACTTCATATTCTCCAGCTAGTGCTGAGCCTACATTTCCTGTTGCAATAGTTGGTAACATTAATTCTCCAATGTTGGAAATTCTGCTANAGGTCTTTCAATTACAGGNTTTTCTTCTGTTCCTGTATTTACATATTCATAAAGTGTTTTTAATTCATCAACAGTAGTACAAGCATCTATTTGAGTTTCCATTTCATTTGATTTTGCTCTAACATTTGCTCTATAAGTTTTTACGTTATCAGGAATTGTGTATGTATCATCATCTAATGCTTTGTGATTATGCCAATCTGTTTTCTCTAACAAACCTGATGCTTGTTGTTTTACAATTCTTTTCTTTTCAGTTTTTAAACCATAGTTAATTAGTTGTACTCCATCATCATCTAATACAGGATCGCCATTTTCATCTACTGCGTTTTCATCATTTAATCTTTTTGGTGTAGCAGTTCCCCAAGATTCTGTAACTTGACCATCTGCAAATGTGTAAGTTGAATCTGTATTATTATAATATGCTGGGTCTTTGTAGTTTGTTTTATCTACTACTATTTCATAAATACCTATTGCTTCTTTTTCAGCAGTAGTCCAAAGTTCAAAGATTTTAGCTGGGTATCTTACATCTCCTATCACTACTGATTTAGGAAAATTGATATATTGTGTAATATTATTATCTTCTACTATTGCGTACATATTTTAACTCTCACTTAAATTTAATGTTCTACCTACTTCTTGCCATACAGCACCATTGTATCTAAATACTAATATATCAGTTTTTCCATCTGTTGAAGTAAATGTTGGTGCAGTTGATGCTGCAAATTCAAACACAGTATTAAATGCGATTGTGTGTGCACCATCATAATTTATTTCTAAACAAATAAATGAACCCTCTACTGCATTTGTAGGTGCAGAGAAAGTAGTATTTTCTGTTGTTAAATGATATGCGTTTGGTTTAGCCTGAACATCCCAAGCTACTGCATTTGATGATGATGTTAATGCTTGTTGTGGAATATAAGCTAGATCATTAAATTTAACATAGCCTGTTCCATTTGTTGTTATTTGAATATGACCATTAGCACCATCTTCAAGAGTAATGTTTCCAGCGTTTGTTCCAGCATTTGTGTTTAAAATTAAATCTCCTGTGCCATTCGTAGTTAGAGTTGCGTTTGCGTTGCTATCTCCAATTTGAACTGTNTCTGCNNNTAANTGTTACATCTCCTGTTCCATTAGGAANAATATCNATATNTGCATTTGATGTTGAAACTATATCGTTTCCATTTACATCTAGGTTTCCACCTAGTTGAGGAGAAGTATCTCCTACTAAATCTGCAACTACTGTTGAATCTAAAAAATTAACTGTGTTAGCTGAATAATCTATTGTTGCAAAACTTATATCATCTGAGCCATCAAAAAATTTAATTGTTGGAGAAGAAGCTGACGTTGTATCAAGCCACATAGTTCCAGCGGCCGCACCACTTGGTCTTGAAGTACCAGAGTGCATTGTATTAATTGCTGAAAGTGCATTGTTTAAATCAGTCCTAAAACTAGGGAAAGATTGGTTAGCAATATTCATGTCATGTTGTGCCATAATTTCTTATACTCCTTTTAAAATCCTTTTGCAATAAAATCAAATGTTCTTGACACTGCTGNATTNGAACTATTTTTAAANGTTACATCAAANCCATTNANAGTTTTGTTTTCTACCACAAAAAAATCTCCTGTTGCCATATTTTCTCCTGTGATACCAACAGCATAATTAACAGTTTTAAATGGATTTGTAAATGTTACAGTTTTAGTTCCAGCACCAGAAACAACATCATTTCCACTAAATATTCTATCTTGCATATCTATTGTAACTGTTACTGCTGATACTACAGGAGTTGANGCATTATCCCTTGAAATTAATACTACNCTAAATTTAAAATATCTTGCTGTNTATTCTCCAATAACAAATGTTCTAAAAGCTGTNTATGTTGNATTGTCATCAGAAGTTGCNATTTCNATNTGTGCATTACAGTTAGCGGCAACNTCTCCATCAAANTTAGATGGTGCAGAATCAAAATTACCACTTCTGTTATCAAANAAGTCATCTGGNTTATCTGATGTTTGAGTTAGTGAAGCTGTTATTCTTGCAGTATGTTTAGCACCTATATCTATTACATTTGCAAATTCATAATTACCTGATGATAAGAAGTCAGCATTAGCAACACCAGAATCAAAAAATCTAGTTGTTTCATCATCAAAGTCTCCACTAGCCGCATCAAATAATTCTGATGAATCTAACTCAATAGCATTATCTGTAATAACTGTATTTGTATTCGTTCCAGCAAATGTAGGGTGTTCTGATTGCGTTGTTATATTATTAAAATTTGTAACACTTGTTACATTCGATATTACTGCTGTAGCATTTGAACTAAAGTTTCCTAATTTATCTACAGCTTTTATCAAATATGTTCCAGCCCTAGCTGGAACTGAAATTGATGTGGCTGGCCGAGAAACCTTTTCAACTAATGCAACTGAGTTTTGCCAATCAGCAGTTCCATCTGTAGCTTCTGAAAATCTAAGATTATAAAATGCTAAATCTAAATCAGATATTTGTTCCCAACCCAGATGTGCTTCTTGTCCTAAAATATTACATGAAAAATCAGTTACATCTGATGGTGGTTCAATAGCACCAACTATTTTTCTTTGTGCAGATACATAGCTAGAAGATACACCTAATGTATTTACAGCTTTTACTCTGACATCATAAGTTTGTTGGTCAATTACGTTGAGAACTCTGTGATTTAGTCCTGAACCTTGTGCATAAATAATAAAATCTGAATCTGTACTTAGTTTGTATTCTACTTGGTAAAAATCAATAAAGCTATCAGGAGAAGCACCTATGGCCACATCTAAAGCTACAATTACAGTTCCATCATTATATTCGATTAATGTATCTGATAATGTAACACTTGCTGGTGGTTGAATAGTAAATGGATTAGGTAAATTAGTTGATGGTGTAGAACTAACTTGTGCTTTTGTAGCCCATGTATAATGTGATGCTTGATATTCTACTAATGCTAAACCTATTGTAAAATCTTCGTTAAATGTAATTCCTAAAACTCTAAATGCTTTTGCAGAAAAACCTAATGAACTATGTGTAATATTTACTATATCTCCTATTGCTAAATCATAAGCATCAAAGCTAACAGTTAATCCTAATGTTAGTGCTTCCCTTGATCTTCTTAAAATAATTTCTGCCATTTCCTCTGCTTGATATGGAGATGTAATTGTCTTAAATGTAAATCTACCCTCTAATAAAAATCCCCCATCTGCCGTTTTCATTGTTGCGTGTTGATCTGCACTTGGCAAACTACTATCATCTATTGGTGGAAATTGTACTTCATCAACTTGGAAGTTTCTATCAGGATTCACAAAACCAACTATAACTCTATTGTATCGTTCATTCTTTGTTGGAATAGATAAATTATATCCACCAATAATATCATCTTCTGTTAATGTTATTGCCGCTGTTCCTGTTGTTTCAATAACTAATTTATACTTACCCTCTGTNTATGGAAGATAACCTCTGCAACCTTTTAATATTTCTCTAACATTATCAATGATTTTTTGTGATGTATCTAGTGCAACATTAGTGTCAAAAATATTGATATTACTTGCACCTGAATATGGTTCTACTTGTGTTTCACAAATTACTGAAGCATCATAAAAAGATTGTAAATCTATTTCACTAACTGCTATACCTTTACCATATCTTTCATTTGTTAAATAATCTAGTAAGCACCATGCTGGATTAGTTTTAAAAGCCGCAGTTTGTGCAACTAAACTTGAATTATANNNTACTACTTTTTTACCTTTTATCTTTGCTTGTACTTTTGGTATTCCTGTAAATGCGTCTTGATTCCATTTAAAACGAATTGCAAGATAACACAAACCTCTTAGTCTATGATTACTTCCCCAAGATGATAATGTAGATAATAAACTAGATGCTGATTGACCATCAGTACCAAAGTGTGGTTCTACTCTAATTAAACTTTCTGAATCTTTATAAAAATTACTATCTCCACTTCCAACTTCTACTGCTGTGCCATCTGAAAATGCAGATGCAAATGTAACTACTTTGTCATCAACTCTTATTTCTTCAATAGAATTTATTTCTCCCTCTGACATGACTATGGCCATATACAAATAAGTGTTATCTGTTCCTGAAGTTTCCATAAACACTCTCGTTCCACCAATAAGTCTTTCTCCATAAACGATTGGCACATTGGCGTCATTTGATTGTTTGTTTAATAATATACCTCGTTCAAAATCATCAAATTCATTTGTTCCAAAGTCTGCTATCTCAGGAACTTTTGGTCTTAAAATCCATGATAAAAATAATGATACCCCTAAAGATAAAAGAGGATTAAGTCCTAAAACTTTTGTTATAGGTTTTAAAACTATACCAGCCGCACTTTTTAACGCACTACCTATACCCATTATTCTCTACCCCATTTAATATCTTGTACTGTTTGTGATGCAAAATCCATACCCACATCTCCACTAAAAAATCTTTGTTGTGATGTATTGTTTGTCTTACGACCATTTTTCTTTTCAAAGTCAGCCCAATGAGAGACAATAGATAAATTTATAGAACTTGCTTTATCTGTTTCTTGTATTGTAAAACTTTCTATTTTACCTTTGTAAAGCATCATTGGGTCAGCTATCAAAGCATTAGAATCATCTAAAAAACCTCTAAATATTGTTACACTATCATTAACTACATTTTCATTTAATACTGTAGATATAAATGTTTGATCTGCTCCAGATAATGTGAGTGATATGCTTGATTTTGTAACATCTGTTTCTTCACTATGGTTAGATATACCTAATATAAAATCACTTGAAGAATAAGTAACTGATGAACCTGAAACTGATGATGTAAGTGGAAAAGAGCAATCTGTTATATTAACAGGAGTGCCGAAACCAATAGTAATAAGATGAACAGGCCTAATATCATTTGTTGCTAGTTCGTTCTTTACTGCTGTTGTCAGGCTTCTCGTCATATAATTCGTAGTTTGTTTGGGTTACACTTTCTGTACCTTTTAACATAGTATATTCAAATTTGCTATTAGGTTTCTTATATTCTTTAAGATCGTTAATTTCAGTATCAATNTCATCTTCATTNACAATTACTTCAGCAATAAAATCAGCAGTAATTTTGTGTGTAATTTTATATTTTTTCACTATAGAGATTCTTCTACATCAAATTCAAATTGATACAATAATGCACCATCTTTAGCTGTACCTACAGCACCAAACTCTTGAATATCATTTGTTAAATGTACTGTAAAGGCAACATTATCATATGTTACTACTGAATNATCTGCNANNGCTGTTNTTAAAGGTGGNTCNATNGTAANTGTTGANGCNTTACTNGANGCCTGAACATCTGCTACAATCATATATACTTTGTCATGTGATGCAAACTTAATAAAATCTCCAGCTTTGAAAGCATTTGGATTATCATTTGCATGAGCATCTACTGCAATCGTTGTATCTCCAACTGCATGTACACCATTAACTAAAACTGTTCCTGTTTCGTTTCCTCTTGCATTTTTTATTTCTGGTGGAGATATTGTAAAGTTTTCTTTACCTGATCTTTGTTTCACAATAAATGCCATTAACTCTCCATACACATCTGTTCTTGTTCCTGTGATAATACGAACAGTAAAACCAAATCTTTGACCATCTATTTGTCTAGCAAGTTTCTTACCAGATTGAGATTTAGATATAATTGTGTTTTGAATAGATTTTATTCCTAAAGTTTCAAATTTAGCATTAGATATTGGAAAAGCACCTGACATTATATTAAGTTTTTACTCCCTCTTTCATTAACTGCTGAATTAATTATTGCTGTTATAGTACCTCTGTTTCTAACTAATAGTTCATCAAAACCAGAAGCATCTAAAGTGTTGATATTAAATGTTACAGCAACAGGCTTACCACCATTTGTTCCTCTAGCGGCTTGTGTTATTTGTCCTGTTTGATTAGGTATAAACATTTCTGCACCTTGTTCTCCAACAATTACAGGCTGTCCTTTAGATACTGCACCACCTTTAGCAAAACCAAATACTTTACCAATAGATTGTAATATTCCACCACCACCACTTAATGATGATTGTAATATTTTTTGTTTTGTTTTAGCTTTTTCGATTGCTAACAATACTGTTTCTCTAGCAATAATCTCAATTATAGTTGATAAAATTTCTACTAATAATGTTCTTGCTAAATCTTTAAATGTAGCTTTTAATTCTTTACCCATAACGATTGATTCTGCTAATCCTCTTGAAAAACCTTTTATACCTTTTTCTAAAATATTAGAAACAAATAGTGCTGTATCTGTTAGTTTGTCCATATCTTTTTTAATAACATCAGATATTTTAGTAAAATTATCTTTAGTTTGTACTAGGCTTTTATTAGTTTTTAATATTGATTCGTAACTATCGTGTAGTCCTCTTTGATAATCAAAAACTTTTGAATTTATTTTATCTTGAGTTTTACCTATTTCAATATTTACAAAAGGTATTTTATTTAACAAGTTGATTAAATCTTCGTATCTATCCCTTAAAAAACTAACTGCTCTTGCAACTCCTCTTACCGCCGCCGCAAAACCTTGAACTGCTTTAGTTAAAATAAATCCTATCGCATTTGCAATAGCTTCAAAGTCTTTTGAGTTTTCTTCTATAAATTTATTTAAAGTACTAAATTCTTTTTTAAGTTCATCAAAAAATTGTGCACCAGCTACATTTTTCTTGAAGTTAAATAATTTATCTCCAAGCATTGATAATGTTCCTGTAAATGTTGTAGATAATTCATCTGTTGCAGTTCCAAATTTTCCACCTTTACCAAATACTCTTTCAAATGCTTTTATAGTTTCTTCTGCTGATACAGTTGCACCAGCTTGGAAACCTAACATATTTCTTACACCTTTTTCTCTAAATACATCTGCGGCCGCTATACCACCAGCAAATGATCTTTGTATTTGTTCAGCAGTTTGTTGAAAATCTAATCCTGTAACAGCCGCAACATTCCCTGTAATTTCTAATATGCTTGATAGTCTTTCTGCATCTCCAGCTACTACTGCTAAGTTTCCTGATGCCGCTTGTATTTGTTCTAGTGAAAAAGGTACTCTAGCCGCAAACTCTGACATTACTTCAAATGCTTTTGCACCCTCTTGCGTGCTACCAAATAATTGTTTTAATCTTACATTTAAGTCTTCAATACTTCTTCCTGTAGCAACAAAAGATTTAACAACTAGACCAGCACCAATAGTAGCAAATGCACCTCTTAAAGAAAATACAGCACTTGTTAATCCAGCTAATTTACCTCTAATACCATTAAAGGCTTGTCTAGTCTTATCTTGTGCTAATATGTTTATCTTTAAATTTTGTGCCATTACATTTTAAATTTGTTTGCTTCTGCTAATGATTTTTCTTTTTTATATTGTTCTTGCTCTTTTTTCAAGTAAGCTAACCAAAGATTATAGTGGCTAACAGGCATATCAAGAACCTCTTGTATAGTGATTTTAAGTCTATCTGCTATGGCTAAAAGCGACCTTGTATCTGGGTCGCTATCTACTTTTTTTCGGCTTCTTCAAAAGATGTATCTAAAAGTATTTTATTGGCTATTGTTCCAATAATATTAGAATCAGCTTTCTTTCTAAGTGCAAACTTATCTTCAGGGCTAAATGCTTTGACCATATCTCCTTTGTCATTTTTGACTTGGAGTTTCATTATAAGCAAATCAACAAGAACAGTTAAGTCTTGAAAATTGTTAGACTTTTTAAAAATTAAATTTTTTTCTTCAAGGGTTAATGGCTCAGAATAAAAGACACTAGGATTCCCATGCTCGTCTTTCCACTCCTCAACTTCAATAGTGATAGTTTTAAGAGTTTCAAAATGAGATTTGACTCTATCAATAACTGACATAAATTAGGATTATACAGTTCCTATTGTTAATGCCCCTGTACCTTGAAAAGTTACAGTTCTAGAAATTATTGCGTCCATTGAGTTATTAACTGACATTCCTGTAACAATTCCTGTTCCTGTAAAACTTCTGTCGCCACTTGAATTACCCTCAGGCAATAAAATAAAAGCGATAGAAGAACCAGCAGTTAAACTTGTTTGTGGACTATCTGTTTCATCAAAGTGCATTTCTAATGTTCCAGAGAATGAAGTTCGACCAGCAACAAATGATTTAGTAGCATCTGTTAAAGCTGTATCTTCTACAACATCTCCTGTAGTTTCAAGTGTGAAACCTGTAAGTTCGCCTATACCTGTTCCACCAGCAGTTACGACTCCTTCTTTTCCGTGATGTGTTGCCATTTTTTATCCTTATTAGATTTTGGTTTAGTTTGTTTTTCTTGCTTATAGCCCAGACTTAAAAAATGTTCAAGATTAGATTCATTAATAACTATCTCTGAATTATCTTTATATAATTTAATATCTTTAGCCATAACGCTTTTTACTATTTATCGTCTTCCTCGTCAATATCTTCTTCATCTTCTTCAAAGTCATCTTCGTCTAAATCTTCTTCTTCCCAAGTATGATCTTCGTCCTCTAATGAATTTTCTCTAATTTCTTCAATTAAATCTTTTACTTCTTCACAAAGCATAGATTCTTTATCGTGCATCTTTTCTATTTGATCTATTTTTTTTGCTATCTTATCTAATAATTTATCGTTTTTCATTTTATCTCCTATGGTGTTCCAGCTTGATACTCATACATACATCTAATAGTCATTCTTATACCACCTACAGGAAATAATGAACCCTCGTCAGTTTCTACTTGAACGACCTCTGTATCTAAAGCGTTTCCACTTCGAGTAATATCAGTTTCTAATGAAGTTTCAATAGCAGTTATTAATTGGTTTCTCAATGTATCAATATTAGATTCTGCACCTTTTACAAAACCAGATACAACAAAATCTATTGTACCATGCCTTGTTTTTGCACCGCTACCTAATTCAGAATCATCTCTGTTTTCTTCTGATGTTTGAACTATTACTGCTGGATATTGTTGCTCTGATAATTCGTCTAGCAAAAAAGGTTGTCTAGTAGCTTTCTTAATTGTGATTGGGCTAGATATACCTGATATGGTTGATAATAAATTACTAGCTATGTTTTCTCTAACACTCATATTCTAAACTTTCTTAATTCTTTTTGTACAAATTTGTTGAATTGCTTACTTATAATCTTTTCTGTTCTATTGTTAAAGCCAAAAAATTCTCTTTTAGGGTCGCCAAGCACTTGATTAAATAATGCTCTTTGTCTCATTTGTGAGTTACTAAATGCTAGTGATACTTTTCCTCTACCAGATTTTTTAACAGTAGATGCTGGAGTTAAACTACCTAACATTCTACCAGAATAAAATAAATCTACATTTGTTGATTTACCCTCTTTGTTAAGTTTTTTAAGATAACCCTCTGAATAAGGTGCAAATGGTCTATTTCTAAAATCAATACCTTTTTGAGTTTTAGTTCTAATTATATCTAATAATTGAAAACCAGCTTGTTTAAGTCCCTTATCAATTACTCTTGGTAATACAGATTGAAACTTTTTAAATTTTTTTTGTACTTGTTTAGAGTTTGTTTTGATATTTAGATCGACAGCCATTATCTAGTCAATCTTCTAAATCCATGTAAAGGTTCTCTCTCGTTTGTTACAATAGTTCCACTTCCGTCAGTATCATATTCAACACCATCTTCTAATATCATTCTCCATTCGATATTGTATTGTGCTCATATAATATTCGGCCATTCTTTCAAATCTATCTTTTTCTGTTTCTGGTCTAAATTTAGTTAATGCTGGTAATAGAAATCTACCCAAAAATAAATAAACACCAGCACGTTCAAACTGATCTAAATTAACTTTTGTATTNACCATCTCAGCAGTATTTAAAACTGTAATATCTGTGAATACGTTTTGCTTATATACAGGCCACCACTCTACTCTTAACTGTCTAAGAATATCATTTGTAGTTTGAGCAAAGAAATTAACTGCTTCTGTATCTCCAGCCGCTATACCAAAACCAAACGCATCTGGTTGATATTTAGTCACATCAGCCGCTACAATAACATCTGACCCTGTATAGTTAGCCATTAATTACTCCAAATTAGATAAGCAATAATTAAAACAACAGGAATAGAATACATTGGGTTGTTTTTAGCTTTTACCCAAACCCATTTGCTTTTTTTTCTAATCTGTCTCCAAATCAATTCGTTCATCTTTTTTCTTTCTTGTTTTTCTTTTTTTTGGTTTAAGTTCTACAACTTTATCTTCTTTTACAACATCTTGTTGTGGTTTAAAACCTCTTATTTCCCACATTCTTTGATTTGAACTATAATCTTCGTATGGTCTTTGAATTTTTTTATTACCTTTTACTAAAGTAATCATATCTGGTTTTTCTTGTTTTATTTTTATCATCTATTCTCCTTTGATTAAATGTGAGGGCAGTTTCCCACCCTCACAAAGTATTCAATTATTATTGAATTGATGAATCCATGTGGATTTCTACACCATATGAATCGTGGATTTCTCCTACGCCATATACTGAAGTTGCCACAATCTCATCTGCTCTTAGAGAAGCATCTCTTTGAGTTTCGATTTTTAGACCTTGCATTTCTGCTAAAGCTAGTGCATCTCTGTGGAACGCACCACCTTTGTAGTCTCCAGCATTTCCTGTGTTAGAGATATTTGAAGTTTCAAATATTCTTAAACCAGCTAACTGACCTACAAAACCACTTCTTAATGCTTCGTTAGCTAAATCATTTGCGTTTGAGTTTGCAAAAGTATTAGTTAAGTTTGCTTTTAAGTCATAAGCGATTTTAGGGTGTAAGACTACAGCACAATCGTTAAGGTTTAACGCCGCCGCTCTAAGTGTTGAAGCCGCATTGAAAACTCCAGCCGCAGATAATGCCGCTGTACCATCTCCAACTGCTGTTGAGAAACCATCAAATAATGCAGTTAAATCAGCATCTTGTTTCTTAGCTACAGCTTCTCCAAATAATCTACCAATATCTGCCGCAACATTTCTTGGTGCCGCATTTCTTGCTAAATCTGTTAGAGTTGTCATAACACCTACTTCTGAAGCTGTAATAGTTACAGAAGTTGGGTTGATTGCAGTATTAGACAAATCAGTTGCTTCATTAACAGCCGCCGCTGAAACTGCCGCATAAATCGGAACTTCAACTGCTTTTCCACCGCCTGTAATCGCATAATTTCTTACAAGATTACGCATGATAGATTGTTCTTGAGCAACGAATTGAGCCTCTGCTACTATCTCTGTGTATAGTTCCGATAGCGTAGAACTTGTACTTTCGTTTGCCATTTTATTTACCTATTAAGTTATTTGTTTAAGTTTATTTCTATCGCACCTGAATCTCGTTTCTTACGATATTCTGCATAAGTTTTACGATCTTCTGGTTTCGATAAATCCAAGTCCTGAATATTCAAGGGTTTTACAGTTTTACCACCAACAGCACTCTGGCTTCCTGAACCAGACAAAGACCCTTTTCGGAAATGTGGGTTGCTATCTAAAAACTCATTAACTCTATCTTCTAAAGTAAAAAGTTCTCCTTTAGCGTTATATCGTACATTAGAATGATTATCAACTACTTCTATACGACCATCATCTGTGTACTTAACTTCTTCTTTTAACAAAGCAACAACTTGACTAGGATTGATTGCATTATTTTTAGATGCAATAGAAAGTATTGAATTATCTACTTTTTCTTTTTTGATTTGNNTTTTATATCTCAATACTTCTTCTTCCTTTTCTTTTATTCTGTCTTGCATAATCTTTTCGATTTCAGATTTAGATTTAGCTTCTTTTAATTGTTGTTCTTTTAAAAGTTCTGCTTTTCTAGTTTCTTCTTCTTGAAGTTTCTTTTCGTATTTTCTTTGCTCTGCTTCAAGTCTTGATTTGATTATGTTGTCTAATTGTTCTTGAGTAAAAGTATTTTGTTTTGGTGTTTCAACTTTTACTTCTGTGTTTGTTTCTTGCGTTTGATTTTCTGTTGCTGTTTCTTGAGCAACATTTGTTTGTTCTTCTGACATTGTTTTCTCCTATATTATTAGTTCGCCTTGTTCGTCATACCAATCAGGATTGACNTAAGACCATTGATGACGACANTTATAACCACCACGAACAACTAAAGGGTCTCCAGCTTTTTTGCCTGACCAACTTCTTGATGTCCATATTTTTCTGACTTCATCAACTGTGAAAAGTCCATCTTTTCGTTTAGGTTTTATTACACCATTTATTACGTTTCTGCAAATCTCTCTTGTAGTAGGTATTACATCTCCATAGTATTTTACAAATGTTAAACCAGCATCTTGAGACTTATTGAAATTAAGTGTTGCATCAAAATCACGCAAAGAATCATTAAGTATTTGGCCAGCATATCGTTTCATATTCTCTCCAGCACGATCTCTAGCAAATTTAGTTTGAAGTGTTTGTACTGCTTTATCAACTGCTGATTGTTGTGATTTCTTAAATTTATTCTCATTTACAAAATTAACTAATCGTTGAATTTCTGGGTCATCTGAACTAGCATAGATGCCATTTATTGTTTGTCTAAGTTCTTTTTCTAATACTGCAAAATCACTTCCAACTAATGTATTTTGATAAACTTTCTCTGATAATCTTCTAGTAAATGTATTTGATACATCTTTGAATTGTGTAAAGTATTGTTGTTTTAGATTTTGTATTAATGCTAAATCTCCCTTTGTAAGTTCTTGAAACTCTACAGGAATATTACCAATTCTTTTAAATGTTTTTTCTATTCTTTTGGCTTGTTTGTTAAAACCCTCTCTAACAACAGTATCTGACCATGCTAAATATTCTTTTTCAAGGATAGATTTGATTTGTGGCCTGATTACAATAGCCGCTTGAAGTTCTACTAGCTTACCATCTGTTAGAGGTAGCTTAGATGCAGATGCTACTACTTCTCGTTCTATTCTATCTAATGTTGCTATAAGTGATTTGTAATATTCTGCTTCAGCAAGTTCTATTTGCTTGATTCGATAAAAGGTTGCGTCTTTGACTATATCTGCCATTTGTTCTAATTTTGTTCTACTAAAAATTTAGCATTTACTAGGGTTTTAATTATTTGACCTTTATATCAATTTTTACTAATATTTATATATAAAAAAAAGGAGAGAACAATGACAAACATACAAGAAAAAATAAATAACTTTCATCAATTAGTAGAGAAAAGATATATTGAATACATGAATACTTCTTTTCCAAGACTTCCTAAAGAATATGTAAAATTAATTAAGGGAAGAAAATATAGTAAAATACTTATTGGCGAATACAAAGATGATGATAATGGTGCAGTTCATTCGTTTATAAATAATATTAATGGAGATATTTATAAACCTAGTAGTTGGAGAGCACCTCACAAAACNCCAAGAGGTAATTTATTTTCTGATGATAATGGTGCAGAATCATTTGGTGGAAATAGACCAACTTCAAATAGTTATTATTGGATAAGATATATAAATAGATAATATAAATTTATAAATTAAAATAAAAG
>FUFK010052086.1_pt1 | contig 23380 bp, 20 predicted proteins | sample 1021851 | NCBI WGS metagenome assembly FUFK01 (sample SAMEA51879418, study PRJEB19060) | metagenome | reverse complement strand
ATGGGGCCATAGCTCAGCTGGTAGAGCACCTGCATGGCATGCAGGGGGTCAGGGGTTCAAATCCCCTTGGCTCCACTTAGGTTTTATATTTATATCAAGAGATTTTGAGATCTTTCTCTAAGAAGTATTTACTGATATATTTCAAAAGTGCCTTCTCATCCCTTGCTAAAAAAGGTATTGTTTTCAAAGATTGGATGCTGTTGCTTGCAAAATAACCTTCATGTGATTAACCCTTTAAATAACAATTCAGCAAATTTAAACCAATTATTGTGGTAACTCATAAATTTTTATTCCTGCAAGTCTTTGACTTTAGTGTTTCATTGATATAGTTAATCCCTTTATTTATTTAGATAAATCATGAAGGATTATTAGCTGTAATATAAATATTCTTTTCTGAAGAAAGTTAAGAGTGTCTTTTTAGAGAAAAAAAATAATCCTTTTCTTTAAAATTCTTTAATAAATGGGAGTAAAAACCTAATCCTAGGGATAACATAAAAAAAAATATTGACGAAATGAGAGAATCGCTCTCCATAGAGATAATTAACTTTTTAAAGAATGAAGGTGCCCAAGTACAATTTAGTTATCCATTCATCGCCTCTCTCCCTTTCCTTAGATCCTCAACTTTTAATCTGTGAAGTGTAATTTTAACGCCTGAATTTATTTCCAATTTTGATGCATTTATTCTAGTAACTGATCATGACTCTTTTGATTATGAGTTTATCAAAAAAAAATAATAAAGAAATTATTGACGCAAGAGGTCATTATAAACTTCAAGATAATATTCTTAGAGGTTGAGCCAAAGTGAATATAATAACAATTGTTGGAGCAAGACCTCAATTTATAAAATGTTCTGCCTTTAGTAAGGCTATTAATTCAACCCATCAGACTGCAAAACCTTTATATGAAAGTATTATTCATACTGGCCAGCATTATGACACAGCAATGTCGGATAATTTCTTTTCTGAATTAGAGATACCTTGTCCTAAGTATAATTTAGATATTTCCAATGGAACTCATGGATCATCTACAGGAAGGATGTTGGAGGGGATAGAGAAAGTATTATTAGAAGAATCTCCTCAGGGAGTGGTTGTTTTTGGAGATACAAACTCAACATTATCAGGAGCTTTAGCTGCAAGTAAGATTAATATCCCTGTATTTCATATAGAGGCTGGCTTACGTTCATTTAACCGTGAACAGCCTGAAGAGCAAAATAGAGTCCTAACTGATCATCTTTCAGATTTATGTTTTTCACCAACACACACGGCAATTAAAAACTTATTGAGAGAAGGTATTCAGAAAAAAAGAATAATTAAAACTGGAGATATTATGGCAGATCTTGCAAGAATACACAGTGAAACTTCAGAAAAATATTTAGGTATACTTGATGAGTTAGGCGTAAAAGAAAAACAATTTATTCTTGCGACAATTCATAGAGCTGAAAATACAAATAACCCAAAAAAATTGAGAACTATCTTTGAAGCACTTCAATTTATTGCATCATCTTCAGAAAAAAAATATAAAGATCTTTCAATAATAATTCCATTACATCCAAGGACTAAGAAGTTTTTAAATGAATACAAGCTAGAGCATTTGTTGGAACCTTTAATTCTTATCGAGCCAATTAGCTTTTTACAAATGGTGCTATTAGAGAGAAAAGCTAAATTGATCCTTACAGATTCTGGGGGGATACAAAAAGAAGCTTTCTTCCAAAAAACTCCATGTGTAACTGTCAGAACTGAAACTGAGTGGATTGAGCTTATTGAGAGTGGATGGAATTTGTTAGCTGATCCAAGTGATCTTGGGAATATTCTCCATGCTATTAATAAGCAATTGATGTTTAATTGCAGATCTATTCAACCTTCTTTATATGGAGATGGTTTTACAGCGCAAGAAATAATATACACTATTCAGAAAAGACTTTATAAAATTGACTAAACCAATCAGTTTCATTGATAGACCAATACGTATTGCATTAGTTGGATGTGGAAGAATTATAAAAAATCATATAAAATCAATAATCATACATAAGGCGCAGGCTGACTTAATAGCTATTTGTGACACGAATAAGAGAAGTCTTGACGCGATAGATGAATTTATTAAAGAGTCTTATCACGAGGAGGGTGTAAATAATAAAGAGACAATAAAATATACAAGTTATGAGCAACTCTTACTAGAAAGTAAGAAGTTAGAGCTTGATTTAGTTGTTATTGCTACGCCAAGCGGCTTTCATTCTAAGCAAGTAATAGCGGCAGCTAATGCTGGAGTTCACGTTTGTACTGAGAAACCTATGGCAGTGAGATTAAAAGATGGACAAGAAATGATAGAAGCTTGTGAAAAGGCATCTGTAAGGTTATTTGTTGTTAAACAAAATAGATTTAATGCCACCTTGCAGCTAGTGAAAAAGCAATTAGAAAATAATCGTTTTGGCAGACTTTCTCTTGTTACGACAAATGTTTTTTGGCACAGACCTCAGGAATATTATGATCAAGCCAAATGGCGTGGAACTTTGGAGCTGGATGGAGGCGCATTGATGAATCAAGCAAGTCACTATGTTGATTTACTTGTTTGGATGATTGGACCTGTCGATAGTATAAGTGCTTCTATTGCAACTATCTCAAGGAATATTGAAGCTGAAGATACAGCGGCGCTCCAACTAAGATGGCGTAATGGTGCACTTGGTACGATGGCAGTTACTATGCTTACCTATCCCAAAAATTTAGAAGGTTCACTTACTATTTTAGGAGAAAAAGGAAGTGTAAAGATTGGTGGACCAGCTGTTAATAAGATTGAACACTGGGAATTTTCTGACGTATCAGCAGATGATCAGAAAATTAAGGAAGCGAATTATGAAACTACAAGTATTTATGGTTTTGGACATCCTCAATTTTATAAAAATATGCTTGATGGAATGCAAGGTAAAGGAAAAATTCTTTGCGATGGACGAGAGGGACTTAAAAGCCTAGAGTTACTAGCAGGTGCGTATAAATCCGCAAAAGATAGAAATATAGTTTATTTTCCATTGTCTATATAAAAATATTACTGAGTATTATGAATATAACTTAATTAATGAAATCAAATCTGTTACAAAATATTAATCAAAAATTAAATAGAATAAAAGGCAGTGAATTTGTTAGTCAGATAAGTATACTTGCCTCAGGAAATATAATAGCTCAGTCTTTAGTTCTACTTTCATCCCCAATTCTAACTCGTTTATATGAGCCTATTGACTTCGCGCGATTTACAATATTTACCACTGTTGCAACAACATTAATCCCTGTAATTTCCGGAAGATATAATATCGCACTTTTAGTTGTAGATGATAAGAAAGAGAGTAATAAGTTAACTTTATTAGCAATAATTCTTACCACTTTAAACAGTCTGATATTATTTTTTGCTATGTTTTTTTTTCTAGAAAATCTAGTAAATATATTAAACATTAGTGCAATAAAAGAACTATTGTTTCTTTCTCCTGTTCTGATGTTTTCGACGGGAATACTAATTATTCTCAATAATTATTTAAACCGTTTCAAAAATTACAAGCTATTAAGTAATGCGTTGGTACTACAAGCTTTGACAACAACAATTGTGTCAATAGCTTTAGGGTTAACGGGAAAGATCTCAAATGGTTTAATTATAGGAAGTCTATTTGGCCCTGTAGTTTCTGTTTTCTTTATCTTATTGAGAAAGAAAATGATGAGGTTTAACTTGTCATTTTTAGTAAGATTTAATCTTATTAACTTAGCACTTAAGTACAGAAATTTTCCTTTATATAGCCTTCCACAATCAACATTGGGAAGCATAACAGCATCTTTACCTATATTTTTCCTTACAAAATATTATCCCGAATCAATTGTTGGTTATTATGCACTTTCGACGAAAATTAGTACAGCAGGATTAGGAGTTTTGTCTAAGGCGATTTCACAGGTACATATAAGAAAAGTTGCGGAACAAATTCATTCAAAGCAAGACCCTAGCCAATACATAATTAAATTAACCATTGTTCTTGGATTAATAATTACTATACCTACTTTGCTGGTAATATTTAAAGCTAAATATTTGATAGTAATTATATTTGGTGAAAAATGGGAAATAGCGGCAGACATTCTTGTAATTTTTATCCCATCAATTGCTATACAGTTTATTGTTTCAACATTAAGTGGTATCTTTTCTAGTACTGGACAATTAAGACTAGCAGTAACTTGGCAGATCACAGCATTTTTAAGTACTCTTCTTATGTTTATATATTGCTCACCAAGGTTGAGCTCGTATGAATTATTTAAAGCCATGGTAATAACTGATGTCATCCTTTATTTGGCTTACTATTGCCTTATATATTATGCAATTAAAAATCCTAAAAAGATAACCTCTTAAAATTTCAGATATGCAAAAATGTTTAAGTAAAATTTATTATTAGTATATTAATCGCCATGATTAATTAAATAATTAGGTTTTGATAAATCAATATCTAAATTACTGGCAATTTTAGATCAAAAAAATTCTGGAGATATTAAAAATATTTTTTTCTACATGCAATAACAAAATATGATGTAAATAATATTGTCTCTTTATTAGATAAAATACATCATAAATTTCAAAAGCTAATTTACTTATTTGTAAGATATTAAGCTACATTAAAAAGTTTTGTCGTGATATCGCACATCCATCCTAATGCCAAGATTTATATTCTTTTGTGATTTTTCTATCCAAGAAATACTAACTTTTAAATAATTTAAGAAATCGATTAAAAATAAATTAAGTAATCTTTACTTTGACAATATTCATACACTCGTAAAAAGAAATAAGATTTATGCTCTTTATTTAACAAGGATTCCTCAAGATTTTACCTATGGAAAATAGAAACTAGAAAGATTTGCATCTGATTTTTTTAGAATTTTAGTTTAAGGACTTGTTGATAGTATTATTTTTAAATTTATTGAGGTCCTTCTTCAAATTGCATAGCAGTTATATACCAAGAATTAATATCAATTAAAGAAGAAAAGTCTTTATTTACCCACCTCATCATTGATTTCTTTCTTTCATTTTTTTTCAATAAATATCTGTATAAATTATGTAAAGTTGTGAGAATAAAACTTTTAAATTTTTTACTTGATTTAAACAAAGATTTTGTTTGCAATGAATTATCTAGGCAAAATGGCAAAGAAAGCCAAAATATACCTCTTAGAAAAAACTTTGCAAGAGATAATCTTAAAATTTGATCATATAATTCAGAACTTCCATTAGATACTATAATATCGTCAACATATGCTAAGAAAATACTTTTAGGAGATAAATGATAGATTAAATAGCCTTTTATTTTATTTGTTTTAAATTCTTTTAATATGCAAATGAAATATTTTTTATATGGGTTTTTTATAAATCTCCAAAACATATCTCTATTCTCACGCATAGCTGTAAACGGATAAAAAGATTTAGTTTGATTCCAGAAATTTGTAAAATTTATTTTTTCAGTTATTGATTCGTTCATTTTAGCAATTTCAATCTTATATTCCCTATCAGTTTTTGAAAAAATATCTCTAATTGATCCTAAAAATCCTGAAAATGAAGATAGAAATAACATCATCCATTCTCCAATTTCAATATAACCATGAGCCAATCTTTGCCTTATTGCTGCTTGTGGTCCAGTTGTAGAAAATAAAGCATGATAACTAGGTTCATATTGTTTTTTAAATTTTGATTCATAACGAGGATAAATTATTGAAGATCTAAAGTTCCTATCAACCATAGTATTTTCAGTCTTGCCAACAGAATAAATCTTTCTATTTTGACAAAATCTTAAGCGCATTAAACCGTGATGTCCAATAACTTTTGTTTTGCCAGTTATTTTATTCTTAGCTTCTATTAAGAAAATTGTTGCTTCTCCTCCTGGCAAATTTAACCATTGCCATGTAAATTGTTTTTTAGATCTTTTTATCTTGGTAATTTTAAAGTAGAGATTATTTATGGAGTAGATATCATTGATTGTAAATTTTCTTGCGAAAAAATTGTATTTAAATTTCACTCTTCTGATTCTTTACTATAAAATCTAATAAATCTTTAGGGGAGTTAATTAGAGCAAATTCCTCATCAGATATTGATACGCCTGTTTTTTCTTCAACTGTTGCTAGCCAGGAAAAAACATCTAAACTATCTATATTATTTTCATAGAAAGTTTTCTCTGGGTCAATATCTAAATCACCTTCAAAGCCAGCAATAGTTAAATATTCAAACAAAACTTTGTAGTTCATAAAATTAGACTTTTTTGATTATCATTGTACCAATTGATAGTCCTATCCCAAATCCAGAGGCAAGTATTGTCTTTGGAAGATTTTTCCCAGATAATATAGATTTAAGAATTAAGGGAATAGACGAAGAGACTGTATTCCCACTATTTAAAATATTACAAATGAATTTATCTTTATTTGAGGGAAAGGACCTTGAAATTGCTTCCACTATTGCTTTACTACCTTGATGCATTAGATAAAGATCAATATCTTCTTCTTTAATTTCTTCTTCCTCTAAACAATATTTTATCTGCGGGGGAACAGTTTTTAGAGCGAAATTAAAAACAGCTCTTCCATTCATACTTAAAAGGTTATTTACTTTAGAAATAGAAGAACCCTCTTTGCCATTTGTGTATCCATATAACTTTCCAATTTTATAGCAGTTTGGATCAGGATTTTTTTGTATTAATGTTGCTGTAGAAGAATCACCAAACAAAAGGGATGTATTTTGGTCTAAAGGGTTTATTATATCTGAGTAGGGGTCAGAAGTAACTAATATTCCATTACTAAGTCCATTCGCTTCCATAAATGATGAAGCTATGCTTAATCCATATATATATCCTGAACAGCCCAGTGATATGTCAAATGTATTGCACTTTAAAGGTAAAGAGAGATTTGAATGAACTATTGCTGATGTATGGGGGATACCTCCTCTACTGGGATTTTGAGTTATGACTGATAGAAAATCAATTTCATTTAAATCTAATTTTGCAATACTAATTAAAGTCTTCTACTGCAATTGTCGCTAAATCTGCACTATTTTGTTCAGGTAATTTTCTTGGAAGTGATGAGGCTCCAATTTTACTAGTTATAAAGACATTATCCTTACCAAAAATTTCAGCTTGTTTAAAGTTGTCTATTTTAGTATTTGGAATATAAGATGAAATTTTTTTAATATACATTTAAATTACAAGACGCAAAACTCTAATAAAGCTATTAAATTAGGCCCTAAATAAACTTGATTTTTTGAAAACCTTTTAGCTATAAGTTGTTTCTGAAAGATTTTTATTTCATTACCTACATTACGTTCTTTTGGTAAACTTTCAAAAGAAACTAATTTAGTAAACACCCACTTTCCTGATTTAACAGGACATAATGTGTTATTCAGATATTTTGTAATAGCTATAATTTCCTCGATAAAAGTAAATCCTGTGAGCTTTTTTAAAAACGCACTTTTTTCGTTAACAAATATTTGAGAGAAAATTAAATCTTCATCGAAATCCGATCTATCGTCTATTTCTGAATCGAGATTTGGGGAAATTGAAAAACAACATCTATCTCCATTTATATCAGTGAAATTTCCTTCTGCATATGCTTCACTTTTGTTGATTGTATCATTTTTAGAATATATTTCTAAAAATGCGTTAGTTTTAAGAAGTTTATTAAAACGAATACTTTTAATCTCTCCAAGATTTTCTTTCCTAAATAACTTTATTAACTCAGTGTATATATTAGTACCTTGAACATAATTACGATCGCCTTTAAATATAAAACTCAACTCAAATACTTTCATTAAATAAAATAAAATTTATTAAACTATTATTGAAAATTACTTGTATTATTAAATGCCTGCTATGTTAAATTAACAATTCTTATAAAATTGAATCAAATTTTCTTGTTAATTTAAGTTTCATTAGTTAGAAAAAATAATATGTAGAAACTTTACCAAAACTTTATTAGTATATTTCCCCTAATATAAAAACTTATAAAATTAAGAAATAATTCATCAATGAAATTATTTCAAATTGCAATTTTCTTATAAATATCCATTTTTGAACTAAATTAAATGACCAAATATACAAAGATAAATGAAGAATGTAAAGGATGCATAATTGGTAAAGGAAAAATAGGAAATGCTCAGGCAAAGTTAACTTCGATGAAGTCTACTTTGGCTTTAGAAGAAAAGTTAATAAATAATTCCCCAGAAGATTTTATTTCCTGTCGAGATAAAAATTGCGATGAATGTCTATATACGTGGGAAGGTTTTGGTATTTCTCCTATTGAGGCAACAATTAAATTTATTAGGAATAGAAAAATTAAAAGAGCATTTGAAAGCTTTTTATATTTTAATTTTCTATCGTTATTGAATTAGATTTCAACAAATTTCAAATACTTAAATATGCAAAATATTAGTTTTAATAGTATTTTATGGCTTGAGGAAATTCTTAGAGAAAGAATTAATCCAGAGATCAAGCTTAGCTTGGAGGGAGAAGTGCATAGGTATTGGAAAGTATCCATAGCCAATTATTCCTCTTTTTTAAGAATAAAAGTAATAGATGATTTATATAAGCTTGGAGTTCAACCTCAGCTTCCATGTGGTAAAACAAAAACAAAGAATATTTCTAACTATAATCTCGATTTAACATTATTTTCACCAGGCTTAGATGATATAACTTGTGGCCTAATTATCAAGAAAAATTATGGCTATTTCTTGAATTATGATGTTATTGGGTTGACTTACTGGATGCTAACAAGGTCAGAGGAGGTAAATGATAATCACTTGCATTTTGATTCTCATCAAAGATTTAAATTTATCAGTAGTCATGCTCACCAACATAACTATATATCCTATCCAATAGTAGATAATTGGTTAGAACTTCTTAAAAATATTATTTTAGATTTACAACCAAGAATTAACGTCTTAACAACGAATTATCAACTTGTCCCTACCCACGATGTTGATAGACCAGCAAGATATTGCTTGATTCCTCGAAAAATATTATTAAAGAGAATTCTCTCAAGTCCAATTATACATAAAGACTATTTGAGTTTAATTAAAGGTCTTTATGTATACATGAATAGCAAAGAAAAAATAAATCAATTAGACCCATATAACACTTTTAATTGGATAATGAAAGAAAGTGAAAAGCTTGGCCTTCAGAGCACTTTTAACTTTATGTGCAGCGTAACTAATAAATCATATGATGTTCTTTACGATTGCCACAATAAGTTAATTAGAAGATTAATGCGAGATATAAATGATAGAGGCCATTTGATTGGTCTTCATCCCAGTTACTCATCTTTTGATAAGCCTGCGGTAATAGAATCAGAGGCTAATACATTAAGGGAAATCCTTAAAGAAGAAGAAATTAAACAAAGTATATTAGGCGGACGAATGCATTATTTAAGATGGACATTACCCAATACTCCTCTAGGGTGGGAATTATCACAGTGTCAGTTTGATAGCACAGTTGCCTATTCTGATCATATTGGATTTAGAGCAGGAACCTGCCATAGTTTCACAATGTTTGATCCTGTTAATCAGCGTATTTTGAAATTACGCCAAAGGCCTTTGATATTAATGGAGTGTTCATTAATATCAAATCATTATATGGGTTTAGGCTATACAAAAGAGGCATACAATATGATCAGCACTATTAAATCTAGGGTAAGGAAAGTAGGTGGAAACTTTACTTTCCTTTGGCATAATAGTCACCTAGTTTCTGAAGCTGACTTTGAGATGTATAGATTTATTCTTGAATAGTGATTATGGTAATTTATCCGGAAAAATTTACTAGTATTCCAAAAAAAGGATTAATGTATATATTTTATTCTTGCTTGTACAAGATCCTTATTGAATTAGCTTCAGTTTACTATGTATTCCCAAAATTTTTTTATACTGGATTCGATTTAGATATTACTCTTTCTAAATTAATAATTTCTTGGATTACATACTTTGGTTTACTAATAATTTATCCTAATAAGTTAAGAAAGCCTTCCGATTTCTTAATGACATTCAAACTTTTTATAATACTGACGCCAATATTATCTTACTATGCTTTATCTAACTCCAATACCTATCACCTATTCACAGTACTATTTGGATCAATTATAACCTTGTACTCAAGGCATTTAGCTAGCCTTAGGATTCCATTACTTAAGAAGAGTAAGCCACTTGCAGTATATATTTCTGTGACTATGGTTTTTCTAATTACAGCTTGGCTAATTTATGTCCGAGGCTTTTCAGGGCTAGATTTTAATATCTTCACAATATATGATCGAAGAGAAGATATAAGTCAATCGGTAAACTTAGGTATTTTCAGTTATGGTATTACTTGGCTAACAAAAGTAATAGGGCCTTTTTTAATAACATTTGCTCTTTGGAAAAAGAAAAGATCCTATATTTTTTCAATAATTATTCTTTCGGTACTTTGGTTTGGCTTCACCGCCCATAAATCCGTACTTTTTAACCCCTTTTTAGTTTTATTAGTTTATTTTTGGTTAAAAAAATCACAATGGTTTTACACAATACCCTTAACATTTTCGTTCTTTATTACTATAGGATTTTTTCTCTATAACTTAACTAGTTTTGGTTTGATATTATCTTACTTAATTAGAAGATCTTTAATGGTCCCAGCCTTATTGACTTTTAAATATTATGAATTCTTTTCTGAAAATCCATATGTATTTTGGAGTAATTCATTTACCTCAGGTTTTATAAATTATCCTTATAATTTATCGCCTCCAGAACTTATAAGTAATTATTTGGGAGCAGTTGGCCATGCTAATAATTCTTATTTGTCTACAGGTTATATGCATGCTGGAATTATTGGTGTTGTTTTGTATGGTGCGATTGTAGGGATGCTTTTCTCTTATATAGATAAATTGATAAAATATGATATACCGTGCTGGGTTATAGTTTGTTCGTTGATAGTCCCTGTAAAAATAATTATTACTAGTGTTGATTTAACTACAGGACTTCTAACTCATGGTTTGTTTTTATCAATCATACTAGTGACTTTATTACGATCAAGGAGGTTTACTTAAGATAATGTTAATGTATATATTATTTAGGTATAACTAATAATAAATTGATTTTAAGGGTTACTCATTTAACATCAGCCCATCCTAGGAATGACGTAAGAATATTCCGCAAAATGAGCCAAACAATTTCTGAAGAAAATGGAATTAGGGTTTCATTGATAGTAGCTGATGGGCGTGGGGATGAAGAAGTTAATAATCAAATAATTTATGATGTAGGAAAATCTGGGAATCGAGGAAAACGAATACTTTTTGTTCCAATTAAGATCTTAAGAAAAGCAATAAAGATCAAAACGCACATTTATCACATACATGATCCAGAATTATTATTTGTAGGGATTTTACTAAGACTTGTAAATAAAAAAGTTATTTTTGATTCTCATGAAGATATTCCTTTGCAGATTTTTAGCAAGGATTATATACGTCCAAAACTAAAAGTATTATTAAGCCATCTAGTAGAGATAATACAGTATTTATGTTTCCCGTATTTCAACGCTTTAATTGGAGCAACTGAAGAGATAACTGAGAAGTTGAAAAAAACAAATAGTAAATCTATAGTTATTAATAATTATCCAATTTTATCTGAACTAGATCCAGTTTTAAGCGAGGATAAATATCCTATTAATAAAACAAAGAATATAATTTATATAGGCTCAATAACAAAAAATAGGGGTATTTTTGAACTTGTTGATTCCCTTGAATATAGTCGTCATAATGTCAATTTAATCCTATGTGGAACTTTTGCAGATATTAATCATTTTTCATCAATACAAGGTAGAAAAGGCTGGTCTAAAGTTAGGTTTATGGGTGAACAGCCTCGCCATCAATTAGGAAAATTTTTAAAACAGTCATTTGCTGGGATAGTAACCTTTCACGCACTACCGAACCACATAAATGCAAAGCCTAACAAATTGTTCGAATACATGAGTGCTGGAATACCCGTTATAGCTTCAGACTTTAATTTATGGAAAACTATTATACTAAAGAATGATTGTGGTATAGTAGTTGATCCAACTAACCCTATTTCAATCGCCAATGGGTATGATTATCTATTAGACAATTATTCACTAATAACTGAAATGGGTAAAAATGGTAAAGCTATTGTTAGTTCACACTACAATTGGGACATGGAAAAGAATAAGCTAATTCAACTTTATAAATCAATATAGATTATTTTCATTGATGATAATGAACTTATAAATTACTCTAAGTGTTTTAGATAGGTTTGTCTTATTTAAAGCATCATTATGATAAATATTATTCAAAATTATGAGCAATCCTATGGAATTTCTTATCCAATTTATTTTAATAAAATGACCTATTTAATTCCCCTATAATTTATTTTTTAAGAATCCACTTTACACGATGAGGTTGAAACCCTAGATCAGATTTAAATTTATAAATTCCAGACATTGTGTTAAACATAGTATCGTAAGTTACTAGTGGTATCTTTGTTTTAAGAGTTTGATATTGATTTTCAAAAAATGAGAGAAATAACATATACATAATACCATCATTTAGGAAATCACCATGCCCTAGAAGTTGGTCAAATACATAAAAATCCCCAGGTTTTGCTATATAAGCATATGCTACTAACTTGTTCTTGATTAGTATGCCTATATAAATATAGTCATGAGATATCTCAAATTCTCGTATGGGTAATTGATAGGAAATATCCATTTTATATCCACCACGTATTTGCTTCGATGTATTGATTTCATTAATATCTTTTATGTATGAATTAGGATTAATTAAACTAAATCTGTAACCACGTTTTTTGCACTTTCTATATTGGTAAGCAGCTGAGTTCTTGCCATTGAAGCAATTAAGATATGATTCGAAACTATTAAAGATATTCAGGTCAAGACATGCTATCGAAAGCTCTTTATTTTTAAGAAAAAAGTAACTTCTTCTTCTTGTGAAATAAGTGTATAAATCTTTTGATTTTGAGGAAAGCCGATTGTAATTATTGAAGTTACATTGATACGAACTTTTACGAAAACACAATAATGATATCTTCAGGTATGATTTAAATTTACTTTTGAAGAAAAAATTAATTATATTTTTTTCTTGAATACTATAGTAGTAATAAATTGCATCAGCCAATCTTGAGGAGTTTTCTGATAAATTTTCTTTGAGAGATGTGTGCCAGCTTCTTGGGTGTATTAGCAAAATAAAGGATGCATTATCTCTAACTAAATCTAATGGTCTATAAGGGTTAAAATTATTAGGAAGGAAGGTATCAGCCGTATAATAATTTACTAGCTTTAGAATATTTTTATCATAGACTTCATGATCTATCATTGAGGCTTTTCTGAAGGAATTTTCCTTTAGTAAGATTAAGTTTGATATGTTTGTTTTTCTGTTTACGAAATCACCATGAGCAGCAACGACTTTAGATAATAAAGGAAAGTTGCTCCTCATGTATTGGATATTTTTGAGGAATAGATTCTTAGCTTCTACCTTAACTTCTTTTATTTCTTCTTTACTCTCGATACCATGTTTTTTTATTAAGGTTGAAATTTCTTCAAAATGATAGCCTACCTCATGACCTAAAGACTTTATAGATTGCATTATTTTGAATTTTGCTGTCTTAATTCTGAAGTAATAGCTAGATTTAATTCCTAGATCATTTTCTATCAGTGCCATTTTAAGGGCAGTTTCTGCGTCACTATCAACGTCATGTCTTAATAAGACTATCTTTTTTGATATTGAATAATACTTTTTATTGGCTAGTGCTTCTTCAACAGAGATTATATTATAGTTATTTTTAAGGATCTGCTTTAATAAATTCTTATAATCATCCAATCGACTTTTTGCAAAAAAGTCATAATAAAATCTATTGTAAATCCATTTCCAATATTCCTTTAGAATCAATGATTTCTTCTTTTAAATCACATTTTCTACTTTAACATTAGATTTGCTACACAATTTTTTGATTTAATATTTACGAGTATTATTTATTTATGCGATAAGAAGACGAATATGCTTATTAAGTCAGATCATCTAAATGAGTTCAACTTAAAGTTATGATGAATATATATATGTATATTTTTTTGCGTTCAATAGCCTAATTAAATACATAAGCAAAACATACTTTGGTTAATTTCTTATTTGGCTTTCTTTTAAGTTATTATTTATAATTCAAAACTTTTTACTGTATTCAGTTATATTGATAAGAGAATTTCAGTTATGAATATTCAAATCTAATGTGTGGAATATTTGGTGCGATTTCTACTAACCCATCCAGAAAAAATAACTTGAATTTGATTAGACATTCTTTACAAAGAGGTAGAGACTCTAGTGGTCTATTAATTTATGATAAAAAATATGTTTTACATAGAGCAAATTATGAAATAACTAGACTTATAAAAAATGACGAGAATGTAAATATTAATTCTAAATTTATAATGGGCCATAGTCGCTTAAAGACTAATGGGTTATATGACAATCAACCTGTATTTAGAAACGATATTTGTTTAATACATAATGGAATAATAGTAAATGCAGATGAAATTTGGAATCAAATTTCTGTTTCAAGAATGTTTGAAATCGACTCCGAAATTATAGTTGGATTAATAATTGATTTATTGGGAAAAGGTTTTCAGATTGAAAATATTCCGAGAGAAATTTTAAGCTTATGTGAAGGAACAATTTCTTGCGCAGTAGCTTTTCTAAATCTTGGGAAAATTTTGCTTTTTTCAAATAATGGTAGTTTATATTTAACTAAGAATCAAAATGGCTATTATTTTTCTTCTGAATCATATCCTCTTAAAAGAATTTCATTAGAAAATTTACAACAAATTCGAGAAGATGGAGTAATTTTAGAAATACCAAAATCAAAATCAATAAAAGTTTTTGATGAGGAAAGCAAAGTTTCTAATTTAATCCCAAACTTAATTAACCCTGAAAAAAAAGATAAATTATTATTCTATAAAGATCATAAATTAAAGAGATGCACCAAATGTATTTTGCCAGAAACTATGCCTTTTATTTCTTTTGATAATAACGGTATTTGTAATTATTGTAAAAATTATAAAAAAAGAAATAAACCTCTTGAAATTAGCAAATTACACGAACTTATACAGCCTTATAGAAGGGAAAAACAATCTGATTGCATCGTCCCATTTTCGGGAGGGCGAGATAGTAGTTATGCACTGCATCTAATAAAAAACGAACTTAAGATGAATCCTATTACCTATACTTATGATTGGGGAATGGTAACTGATTTGGGCCGCAGAAACATAAGTAGATTATGTTCTAAGTTAAAAGTTGAGAATATAATCGTAGCTGCAGATATAAATAAAAAAAGAAAGAATATAAGAAATAATTTAAAAGCTTGGCTAAATCACCCCAATTTAGGAATGATAAGTATTTTGACTGCAGGAGATAAACATTTTTTTAAGTACATTGAAACCGTTAAAAAACAAACTTCAATTAATCTTAATATTTGGGGAGTGAACCCTTTAGAAGTAACCCATTTTAAAGCTGGTTTTTTAGGTATTCCTCCTTATTTTTCAGAAAATTTAGTTTATACAAATGGTATTTTGAAACAATTAAGGTATCAATATAAGCGCTTCGGCGCGATGATAAAAAGCCCGAAATATTTTAATTCATCTTTAATGGACACATTATCTGGAGAATACTATAGAAGTTTTAAAAAAAAATTTGATTATTATCATATATTTGATTACTGGCGTTGGGACGAAGATGAAATTAATTCAGTTTTAATTAATTTATATGACTGGGAAACTGCTGAGGATACAAAAACAACTTGGAGGATCGGTGACGGAACTGCAGCTTTTTATAATTACATATACTATAAAGTGGCAGGTTTTACAGAACATGATACTTTTAGAAGTAATCAAATTAGAGAGGGAGATATTACAAGGGAAAAAGCATTAGAACTTGTCAAAATTGAAAACCAACCTAGATACCAAAATATCAAATGGTATCTTGATGCTATTGATCTTGATTTTATTGAAGTTATTAAAAAAATAAATACTATTCGGCCTTTGTATTAAACCTTTGGAAATTTATGAATATTTTGTATTTAGGATGTTACGACCAGCCTTTTGGACAATCACCAAGATCTTTCGATTATGCAGAATATCTTGCTGAAGCAGGGCATAGAGTAATATTTTTATCTAATTCTTACGATAATTACAATCTAAATAATGTTAGTATTCCTTTTTTAAAATTATGGTGTGAAGATCCTCAGACAAAAAATCTTTTAGGTAAATACATAAGATTAAAAACGCCAAAATATAGTAATTCTTTTGGTCGATTAATTAATATGTTTATTAACGGAATTTGTATATTAGTTTTTGGGATTTTTTGTTTTTTTAAAAACCAAAAATTTGATGTAATTATTGGACCCTCGGTTCCTACTTTTACATCTTTTTCAGGAGTATTGTTGTCAAAAATTTTTTCATGTTGTTTTTGTTTTGAAATTAGAGATATATGGCCTGATGCTTTAGTCGATATAGGGGTAATTACCAAAAAAAACATAATATATATCCTTTTAAAATTTATGGAAAAATATATTTATAATAATGCCGATGCTATTTTCAGTACTTTACCTTTTGCAAAAAAACATATTGATGAAAATTCATCTAAAAAAATTCCTTTTTATTATCTTCCAAATGGAGTAAAAATAAATTCAAAAATAAATTTTTCATATAATAAAATCGAACTTAAGAAAATATTTTCTTTTGTTTACATAGGGGGCTTTGGAATTGATCATGATATCAATAGTATGCTCATGGCAGCTAAATTATTAGAAGAATGGGGTTATAAATTTAAATTCGACCTTTATGGTTCTGGAATAAATTATCAAAAATACAAAAATATACTTGATCAAATTAGTACTGAATCTATTGAGATACATGGCTTAGTTCCTAAAAAAGAAGTAATATCAATTTTAAAAAAGTACCATTGTTCAATAGCAGCTATAACTAATTCTCCATCATATAGATTTGGAATAAATTTAAATAAATTGACTAGTTATATGACCGCTGGTAGACCTATAATTTTCTCTTCCTCAGCTCCTAATAATCCAATTAAGGAATCCTCTTGCGGATTTTCTTGTGAGTCAGAAAATATATATGAACTCGCAAAGTTAATGGAGAGAATAATAAATCTCTCATTTGAAGAGAGATATAATTTAGGTTTAAATGGATTTAATTATTTAATAAATAATTTATCTATTTCAAAATTAGGAAATAAAATGGAAAAATCAATTTATGAATTAATCTAAGATGTAAAAAAAGAACTTAATTTATTAATAAAAATTTTTCAAAAAATATTTTTACTTATTTAACGGTAAGATAAAATATTTATAATTTAAAACAGATGAAAAATAATTCTGATCTTGAAGAAAGAAAAATTAAAGAGATAGAACATTCTCGAAAAAGAAGGGAAGTTTTAAGAGGTTTTGAGAGAGTTTCTGATACTAATTCTTCAGAAGAAATTGAAAATCTTGATGAACTTATTAAAAATAAAGAGCAATTTAATTACTATTTTTCGAATATGAAATACTATTCGGTAACAAAAAGTAGTGAGCGTTACAAAGAAAAGTGGTTAAGTGCATATTGTAAGAAAGATATAAAAGTATTAGATTTTGCATGTGGAAATGGAGAAAATGCTATATTCGCTTCGCAATGTGGGGCAACTGCAATAGGAATAGATATTTCCCCTGAGGGCATTGATAATGCTAAAAATAATGCGAATTCTCTTGGACTAGGTGATAAATGTGAATTTTTAGTTATGGATGGAGAAAATCTTGAATTTGAAGATAGTTCATTTGATTTATGTGTTGAATATGGTGCTTTACATCATGTTGATTTAGATAAAGCATTAACTGAAATTTCTAGAGTTTTAAATCCTAAAGGCAAGATGATTTGTATTGAGGCCTTAAGGCATAATTTTTTTATTCACCTATATAGAAAATTAACACCTCATCTTAGAACCAAATGGGAAGTTGATCATATTTTAGGAGTCGAAAGCTTAGAAATAATTTCTAAATATTTTGAGAATGTTAATGTAAAGTATTTTCATTTCTTTTCATTAATATTAGTCCCTTTCAGAAAAACATTTTTGTTTAAACCATTTCTTAAATTCTTTGATTGGATAGACTCTAAAATTCTATCTCTCCCTTTTATTGGTAAATATGCATGGATAATGATTATAGAATTATCTATTCCCAAAAAATAAAAAATTTTTTATGTTTTTAAATAATTCTTTTATCTTTGGATGTGAACAATTAGGAGGTTATGCTTGGGGAGATTATGACATTAATGAACTCATCAAATCATTGAATAAAGCTTTTGATGAAGGGATAAATATATTTGACACAGCTGATTGTTACGGACAAGGATTATCGGAGGTAAGACTTGGTGAATTATTCAGAAAAAAAAGAGAAGAAATTTTTATATGTACAAAAGGAGGTGTAAGGATTATAAATCAAAATGTAATTTATGATTCATCAATTAAGTGGCTAGAACAAGCGGTAGATAATTCACTTAGAAGATTGAAGACAGACTATATAGATCTCTATCAAATTCATTATTGGGATGGAAAGGAACAAATAAATAAGGTTTACGAATTTCTTCAAACACTTGTTAAAAAAGGGAAAATATTGAACTATGGCATTTGCAATTACAATGGCACTGATATTTTTTGTGATAATAAAAAAGATCTTAAGACTTTTTCTTTAGAATATAGTCTTGCTAATAAAAGATATGAAGAATTTATTGAAAAAGAAATAGAAAAGTTTGATTACTTTTTAGCTTATGGCTGTTTAGCCCAAGGAGCTTTAACTGGTAAATATAAGGAAGGATACAAGTTCGAAAAAAGTGATAGAAGATCTAACCCAAAATATAAAAATTTTCATGGAAATATTTTTAAAAATAACCTTAAGATTGTAAAAGCTATGAAGGAAATTTCATTGGAAATTAATTTACCTCTATCATCTTTAGCTATTGCTTGGATAAAATATAAAAATCCAAAATATATTCCTATTGTTGGGATCAAAAATAATAATCAACTTATTGAGGCTTTAAAAATTAAAGAATTGTATAATAAAAAAAGTATATTTAGAAAATTAGATTCTTTAATAAAAGAGAGGTTTATTTAATTGGGGGGCTTATTTTTAAGAATTCTTGATATCTGTTTATCTTTGATAATATTGTTAATTACAACTCCTTTTTTGGCTGTATCACTTTTTTTGGTTTATCTCAATGATTTTGAAAATCCCTTTTATGTAAGTGAGAGAGTAGGAAAAAATTTTCGTAATTTTAAAATTTTTAAAATTAGAACAATGATAAAAAATGCTGATAAATATAAAATTGACTCAACTTCTGAAAAAGATTTTAGACTTACCAAAGTTGGCAAGTTAATAAGGAAATATAAATTTGATGAATTTCTCCAATTTTTTAATGTCTTGATCGGCAATATGTCTATAGTAGGACCAAGACCCAATGTTATTAGAGAGGTTAATTTATATACGGATGAAGAAAAGTTTTTACTTTCAAAAAATCCCGGTATAACCGATCCTTCATCCATCATTTTTTCAGATCTTTCACAAATCCTTACCAATTATGAAGATCCTGATATTGCTTATAATCAACTTGTAAGGCCTTGGAAAAGTAGGATTTCTATATTTTATCTTAAAAAAAGGAATATCATATCAGATCTAATAATTATTACTCTAACCTTTTTATCAATTTTTTCTCGAAAGTTATCTTTATTATTTATTTCTAAACTTCTCAAAAGACTTGGTGCAAGCAGAGAAATCATAAATATATCAATAAGAAATAAGAAATTAACTCCTTCTATACCTCCAGGAGGAAATGCAATAGTAAAATCTAGAGTTGAAAGAGGTAAATAAAAAATTATTGCAAAGATGACTCTTAATTTAGGAAAATTATCTTCATCAAAATATAAATTTTCGGACTTAAGTTTAAAAAGTTTTTCAAAAAAACAAGTTTTAGGCTTTTACTCAAAAATGTTTCTAATTAGAGAAACTGAAAATTTGATAGCAGAAGGTAAAAAAGAGGGTCTAATTGGAGGACCAGTTCATTTAGGAGTTGGTCAAGAAGCAATTGCAGTGGGCGTATCTTCTGAGCTTAAATCTAATTATAAAGTTTTTAGTGGGCATCGATCTCATGCTCATATTTTAGCTTTAGGTTCAGATCAAAGGCGATTATTTTCTGAATTACTTGGTAAGAAAACTGGTTTATCTAAAGGTATGGGGGGATCAATGCACTTACTAGATAAATCTGTAGGATTTTATGGTTCTGTGCCAATAGTTGCAGGCACCGTTCCCTTAGCAGTTGGCGCTGCCTTGGCATCAAAACTTCAAAAAAAACAAGAAGTCGTAATATCATATTTTGGTGATGGTGCTTCTGAGGAAGGTGTTGTTCATGAGTCTTTTAATTTAGCAAGCCAATATAAGTTACCAATCCTTTTTGTTGTTGAGAATAACCTTTTTTCAAGTCATTTACATATAGATGAAAGGCAACCTAGTGATTCAATAGCAAGATTTGCTCATGCAAATTTTATCCCTTACAAAATTCTTGATGGCAATGATGTTATTGCAATTTCTCAAACATCTAAGAAACTTATTAGTGATTGTAAAAATAATTGTGGACCAGGTTTAATTGAAGTTGTCACATACAGATGGTATGGGCATGTTGATTGGAGAGAGGATATTGATGTAGGGATAAATAGGTCTTCAGAGGATTTAAGATTATGGAAGAAAAGAGATCCTATAGCTAGATTAACCCAAGCTATTAAAAAGAAATATCCTGATATTCAACCTTTATTAGATAAAATTTCATCTGATATTAAAAATAAATCTGAATTGAATTGGCAAATGGCTTTAAAAGATCCATATCCAGATGAATCTGATTTAATTGACTTTGTTTATTCATCTCCAAAATAAAATATTAGATTCATGAATTATGGTACTGCAATTCTTGAGGGGTTTAAATTTCTTCTGAATAATCATCCTGAAACTTTTGTAATTGGACAGGGTTTATGGAGTCCATGGTATGTAGGGAATACAATGAGTGACTTGGATAAAATTTTTGGAACTGAAAGAGTTATTGATACCCCTGTATCAGAGTCTGCATGTACTTCAGCAGCTATTGGGGCTTCTCTTTGTGGAATGAGGCCAATTGTAGTACATCCTCGTATGGATTTTATGCTTTATGCTTTAGATGGGATAGTTAATCAAGCTGCTAAATGGAATCATATGACGGGTGGNCAAGACTCTCCGAAGGTAACTATAAGAAGTATTATTAATCGGGGGGGGCAACAAGGAGCTCAACATTCACAATCATTACATGCCTGGTTTGCCCACATACCAGGATTAAGAGTCGTCATGCCTTCAACAGTTCAAGATGCAAGAGATTTACTAATAGCATCTGTTCTTAGTAATGATCCTGTAATTTATATTGACGATAGATGGCTTTATTCAAATGAAGAATCAATTCCTCCAATTAATAAAAATTCAACGTTCAATTTGTCTTTAACAAAACCTAATATAAGTTTTGAAGGGAGTGATGTTACTTTAGTAGGAAGTGGTTTTAGTCATTTTTTATTAAAACAAGCAGCTGAAGATTTATCCAAAATAGATGTTTCCTGTGAAGTAATTGATCTTAGAATTATTAACCCATTGGATCATTCTTTGATAACAAAATCTGTATGTAAAACTGGTCGATTATTAGTATTAGATGGCGGTTGGTCAAGTTGTGGCTTAGCTTCTGAAATAATTGCAAGAATATGTTTATCTAATGCAAGAGAAAAATTAAAATGTACACCAGTAAGGATAACATTGCCAGATGCTCCTGCGCCTTGTTCTAAAGTTTTAGAGGATATTTATTATCCTGATTTTAAACAAGTAAAAGAGGCTATATGCTCTTTGGTAAATTCTAATTAGTTTAAATATATATGTCTAATAATTCATCTATTTACATAAATGAAACTTCTATTGTTGATGATGGAGCAGTTATTGGAAAAGGTACAAAAATTTGGCATTGGGTTCATATTTCTTCTGGAGCAATTATTGGAGAAAATTGTTCCTTTGGTCAAAATGTGTATATAGGAAAAGCAAAAATTGGCAACAATGTTAAGGTTCAAAATAATGTAAGTATTTACGACAATATCAATATCGAAGATTTTGTTTTTTGTGGCCCAAGTATTGTATTCACAAATGTATATAATCCTAGAGCAGCCGTATCTAGAAGGAATGAATATAAAACCACAATAATAAAATTTGGAGCTACCTTAGGAGCAAATTGTACTATTGTATGTGGAATAGAGATTGGATCTTACGCTTTTATAGGTGCAGGAGCAGTAGTTAATAGAGATGTAAAACCTTATGCATTAATGGCAGGTGTGCCGGCTAAGCAAATTGGTTGGATGAGCACTTTTGGTGAAAGAGTTAAGGTCCCACTTTCAGGAAATATGGAATGGGAATGTCCTAATACTGGTGAGATCTATAAACTAGAAGGGGAGAATTTAAGAAGATTAACGTAATTAATATGATTAATATTTAATTAAGTAGAACTATTCCATCAGGATTAATTGAAAAAATTTCCAACCTTTTTTTTATCTTTTGTAATTCCCTATAAGTAAAGGTTTTTAAATCTATAAACAAAAAAGCAGAATCAGAACTTGATATTTCATCGTAATTATCATCAATAGAAATAATATCTTTTTTGGTTATTTTGCTCATTATAATTTGATATTTTTCAAATATTTCATTTGTGATTTCACTAAATTTAAGAACAAAGATTTTTTCTTTTTTACTAATTAGTTTATTTATTAAAATTGGATCAAAAATTTCTGAACCCGATTGAGCCCTTTCAATCTCAATTAAGATTGGCAAAGGCAATAATTCTTCTAAAATTTCTTTTTCATAAATTAAGTCTGATTTTTTTTCCATGTATTTAGCTATGAAAACACCTAAACCTAAACCACCAATTAGACCAAATAGTAAAAATGTTTTTAATTGGGGGAAAACTGGAATATCTAATAATGTGGGGCTTGTAATTAATTGCCATGGATCCTCAGATTTTGCTTCTTCCAGCAATAAAGCCCTATATTGATTCTCTAGCTGAAGCAAAGTTAACTCATCTCTTTCCGCTTCTCTCATTAATTCTTTATATTTTAAAATTACTCCATCGGCTCTAGCAGCTGATTTCATTTCAGCATCTGTTGCAAGGATTTGTGCATTCAAAATTCCTATTGCTCTTTCTCCCAATAGTTTAATTAATCTTTCTCTTTTATTTATTAATATTTTTATTTGAAGGTCTTCATCGGTATACCTA
>FUFK010037438.1_pt1 | contig 23380 bp, 30 predicted proteins | sample 1021851 | NCBI WGS metagenome assembly FUFK01 (sample SAMEA51879418, study PRJEB19060) | metagenome | reverse complement strand
ATCTGGAGTTGCCGCTGCATACGGATATTTTAATCAGACTACGGGGTCAGCGGCTGGTTATTCACAGAACGTAAGCAGTTTTACAGATGTATCTGCTGGTGCAATGAACTTTAATTTTACCAATGCTTTTTCAGATGCTGATTATTTAAAAGCTGGAATATCTACAAGTAGTAATGACTATATGAGTTTTAGCCTTTCAAACAGCACAAGTAGTGTTTCTCGTATGCAAAACAGAGAAGAAGGAACGGGGCTTAAAGATGCCATCAATCAAGTTATATTTCACGGAGACCTAGCATGAGTACACTAGAAGTATCCAACCTCAACGATGGCACAACAACTGTAGCNACTACAAATCTAACGAATGGGTCTGCAAAGGTATGGGTTAATTATTATCAAAACAACAACACTGTAGATGACTCATTTAATGTCTCATCCGTTTCAGANGATGCAACAGGTCTTTTTACTGTAAATTTTACAACCAGTTTTTCTAATGCTAATTATGCTNCNGTTGGGATGACTCGTGGTTATCATATTATCCAGTCTACTTCTGGGTCATTATCAGATTCAAAAACAACATCTCTTCTTAAACTACAACAGTGGTATGTAAGTGGCACAGGTGGTCAACGAACAGATATTGATTTGATAGCCTACTTAGGAATGTGGGGAGACCAAGCATGACCCACGGACATCTATGGGATAGGTTAGCAGAAGCNAAGACTAGNCTAGANCCNGTGCAGTCTAAGTATCGTGTGCTGTTCGAAGACCCAGCCACACCNGATGANCCAGCCAAGGTATTAGTNCCNGANCCTAACTGGATGGCTTGTGCGTTAGAGGGTGGGATACTGCCACCTATAGANACNTACCAGCGTGACNGNNNNGTGCCTGANGGAGAGCCAAAAGAGCATCCATACGCTGAACCTATCGGTGCTATGACAGAGGAAGAGGCAATAGAATACTTAGTTCAAAAAGATATAGACCCGTCAGTATGGCGAGACTATCAGGGAAACAGAACAATCCTAAAGATTGTACCTGTTGAATTGGTTCCATCGGACCGCTCATTTAGAAATGCATGGAGAATTATGCAATGACAACATACATTAACATCAATGGAGATGTCAGAGATGCATCTTCTCTAACAGTGCCTTCTGACAGAACATTCAGAGGTGCTTGGCAATTCAACGGTGACGCTGTTGAAGTAGATATGACTAAGGCAAGAGAGATACATAAAGACAATCTCAGGGCAGAACGTGCGCCAAGATTAGAAGCTTTGGACGTAGACTATATGAAAGCGTTGGAAGCTGGTAGCGGTGCAGATGCAGTAGCTGCTCAAAAGAAAACGCTCAGAGACATCACAGCAGATGCTAAGATAGCTAACGCATCAACTCCAGACGCATTGAAAGCGTTGGATTTAGCAACTCTATTAGGAGAGTAACGGAATGAGCAAGGCACGAGAACTAGCTGAACTAGGTGCGGTTTACGATAGCGGTGCCTTGTCTAATCGAAACCTTGTAATAAATGGGGCAATGCAAGTAGCGCAAAGGGGAACCTCATCGACAGGTATTGGTGCTTCTATTGGATATTACACTTTAGATAGATACAGTTTTATTTTAGGAGATGCTTCAGCAGGGCGTTTAACAATGACGCAAGAAGCAGATGGTCCAGTTGGTTTTGCTAATTGTTTAAAACTAGCTTGCACAACAGCAGATACTTCTATTGCCGCTGGTGAGCGTTTGTTTTTACAACACAAAATAGAAGCTCAAAATTGTCAAGCTATTGGTAAAGGTGAAACTGGAGCCAAACCATTTACTGTAAGTTTTTATGTAAAAGCTAACGCTGCAAAAACATATGGACTAGAAATTTTTCAATCTGATCATAACAGACAATGTACTAAATTATTTAATGTTACAACAGATTGGACTAGAGTTGAGCTTACTTTTCCAGCCGATGTAGATGATGGTTCTAGCCCCATAGCTGATGATAATGGAGAAGGATTAGTATTACAATGGCAACTCCATGCTGGTTCAAACTATACTAGCGGCACATTAAATAGTTCAGCGTTTGCTGACAACGTAAATGCTAATCGTGCTGGTGGAATAGATAGTTTTTTTAGCAGCACTTCTAACACTTTTTTTATAACAGGTATTCAGTTAGAAGTAGGCGACACTGCCACGCCCTTTGAGCATAGAAGTTTTGCGGAACAAGTTTCACTTTGTAAACGCTATTATCAAAAATCAAGGAATGTCGATGTTATCACTGGTGACTCAGACAGAGGTGGGGAAGTTTCTTTTAGAGGAGAAAATTCAGGCTCTACACAAATGTATCAATGGTATGGATTCCCAGTAGAAATGCGAGCCGACCCTACCATTACAATAGAAGGAACTGGTCCAGATGATATAACTTCAGCAGTAATTGGTACAAATGGTTTTAGAGCAGGGTATTCAACGGATAATAATCATTATAACTTTTATTATTATGCAGATTCGGAGCTTTAAATGGAAAAGATAAATTTTGATAGTGTTCGTTACGAAGCTTCTTTAGAAGCAGAAGATCCTGATAACCTTATCGCTATTATTGGTGGTGTGAAGCATAACATCCCCCTTGACCCAGCCAACCGTCACTATCAAGCAATCCAAGAATGGGTAGCTGAAGGAAACACAATNNAGGAGGCTGATTAATGCCATATATAGGTAATCAACCGGGAACGGGTGTTCGAAGCCGTTTTATTTATACAGCAACTGCCTCTCAGACCACGTTCACAGGGGCGGACAACAATGGCAAAACGCTGAAATACGCAGATTCAGATTTCGTTGACGTATTTTTAAATGGCGTGTGTCTTGTTCCGGTAACAGATTACACCTCGACTTCAAAGACCAGTATCGTTTTAACCCAAGCGGCTTCACTTAGCGATACTTTAGAAGTGATCGCGTATGACATAGCGACAATCTCGGACACCGTATCGAAGGCCGATGGTGGGACTTTTGAGGCTAATGTAACCTTTGCGGCTGGCGCAGATATCATTACAGGATCTGCTGGCACGGATAACGTAAGAATTGGATCAGGAGCACTTGGAGCTATTCAATCTGGTGGTAATGAAAATGTAGCTGTTGGTAAGGATGCCCTAGCTGCACAAACTACTGCTGATAATAATACAGCAGTTGGAACAGAGGCTTTAGCAGCTAACACAACAGCATCTTCAAATACTGCATTTGGTTGGAATGCTTTAAAATTAAATGTTACAGGAAATAATAATGTAGCTGTAGGTGCAGCAGCTTTAGATGCTATAACTGCAGGTGATAAAAATATAGCAATAGGTGTTTCTGCATTAGGCGCACAAAATACATCTAATGGTGGTGATACACATAATGTAGCTGTTGGTCATGCATCAGGTTCATCAATTACATCAGGTACAGTTAACACTTTACTTGGTAGTCTGTCAGGCACTGACATTGTAGACGGTTCAAACAACGTAGCTCTTGGGTATAATGCAGGTGCATCAATTACATCGGGTGATCAAAACACTGTAGTTGGTAGTCTTAGTGGTGATGCAATAACTTCTGGAGAGTACAATACAGCTTTCGGTTACAAATCATTAAGTTTAGATACACAAGGAAATAGAGCCGTAGCTGTTGGTTATGAAGCATTAGCTAATCAAAACTTTACTTCATCAAGTGACAATCAAAATACGGCAGTTGGATTTCATGCAGGAAAAGAAATTACCACAGGTACAGAAAATACTATAATGGGTGGCGAAGCTGGCGATGCTTTAACTGTAGGTAATGGAAATGTTGCATTGGGAGTTCAGGCATTAAGCGGCAATGTAAACGGTAGTCGTAATACTGCTGTTGGCACAACCGCTTTGAAAGTTGCAGAAGCATCGGGTAGCACCTCTTCAAATCAATATAATGTTGCCATTGGATATGGTGCAGGTCTTAATGTTTCAACAGGGGGTTTTCACACTCTTATAGGTAGTTTTGCAGGAGATACTTTAACTTCTGGTGGTAGTAACATTTGTATAGGTTATGGTGCTGATACTGGTGGTGCAGGATCAGATAACGCTATTACTATTGGTGTAAATATAACCTCTTCAAGTAACGACTTTAGTTTTGGTAAAGCAAGTAATGTTGTAAAAAATGATTTTGACTCAGATGCTAATTGGTCAAGGTCATCAGATGTAAGACTTAAAAAGAATATTACAGACCAAAAGCTAGGTTTGGATTTTATAAACGATTTAAGAACAGTCAAATATAATTGGAAGCCTAATGATGAATTAGATGCCTCTGACGCTCAACTAGCACATCTTCGAAGAGAAGATGATGATGGTAATATTATCAATGATATGAACACAGAAGCAACAATGCATAACTTTATCGCTCAAGAGGTAAAGGCTGCATTAGATACAGCAGGAGTCTCAGATTTTAGTGGTTGGAGTGAAGACCAATATGGAGTTCAACAGGTATCGAGGGAGATGTTTGTCATACCTTTGGTTAAAGCTGTGCAAGAACTGTCAGCAAAAGTAACAGCATTAGAAACAGAAAACACTGCTATTAAAAATAGACTAGACGCATTGGAGGGCGAATAATATGTCAGGATATATAGGCCCACTACCAGTACCACAGGGCATACAAAGAAAACAAAGCTTTACTGCTACTGCTAGTCAAACGACTTTTAACACTAATGGTTACACAGATGGTGCATTTATCAATGTGTATCTTAATGGTGTGCGGCTTATAAATGGTACTGACTATACAGCAACTAACGGTAGTGACATTGTATTAACAACAGGTGCAAGTGCAAGTGACGTACTTGACTTTGAAACATTTGATACCTTTGAATTAGTCAACCAAACATTTGAAAACATCACAACTAAGAACCCTACCCATGAAGATACAGACGGTGGTAGAGAAAGTGCTATATCATTTAAAGGTGAGCAATCAGGTGGTGAGATTAGTACACTGGCTCAGATACAGGCATCACACGATGGCACATCTGATGATCAAAAGGGTGACTTAATCTTTAAGACCAATGATGGTAGTGACAATGATGCACCTACTGAGGCTGCTAGGATAGATAGTGATAGACATTTTATTGTTGGTAAAAGCGCTGCTGATGCTGGGGTAACTGCTGGTATTGAACTTCGAAACGATGGCAATGCTAGGTTTACAAAAGCAGGAGCAACAGCAACTTTTAATCGTCTTACCTCAGATGGCTCAGTAGCTACTTTTCAAAAAGATGGTACTACGGTGGGGAATATTGCTGCTAGAGTAGGTCATTTAAGAATTGGTAATGATGATATTGGCTTAGAGTTTCATAAAACAAACAATGCAATTTACCCTGCTAATTTAACTGCTGGCACATTACCTGATAATACTACAGATTTAGGTGCTTCTAATATTCGCTTCAAAGATATTTACACATCGGGTGGTATTTATCTTGGTGCAGCTTCAAACTCTACGCCAGTGGCTGCTAATTATTTAGACGATTACGAAGAGGGAACTTGGACACCTTCAATAGAAGGCGCAGGAAGCGCAGGAACTTACACATATGCTGAACAACAAGGCCACTATGTAAAGGTTGGAAATTTAGTGACTGCTTGGATAAACTTAACAAACATTACATCTAGTAGTGTTGGAACAAGCACTCTTTTAATAACAGGTTTACCTTTTGCTGCAAACTATCAATCAGGTTTTAATGGTGATGGTGTTGGTACACTTTCAATAAATGGGTATTCTGGACTTGATGGTGATTATATTGCGCCAGTTATAGGTGATAACAATTCTAAAGTTACGGTTTATTTTCACACAGGAACTAATAATACCTTAACAAGTTTACCTGTTACAAATTTAGCGCAATCAGGAAGTGCCGATATAAGAGGTGTTATGCACTATTTTACAGGTGGTTAATTTTAAACACCCCAGTTGGATTAAAACTGGGTAGTCAGTCCAAATAGCCAAAAGGAGATAAACAATGGCATTAACAAAAGAATTTGAATACGACTGCGAAGTCAGGGGCGAACACAAGAACGTCCAAGTTCGCAAAGCAACTATCGTAAAAGACGATGGTGCAGAGATTAGTCGTTCTTACCACAGGCATGTATTGCATTGCCGTACCAAAGACGGTGACACTTGGGGCGATACAGACATTTCTGGTGAGGACGCAGCAATACAAGCAGTGTGCAATGCAGTGTGGACAGACGATGTTAAGTCTGCCTACGAAACATGGGCAGATGCACAAGAAACATCATAAGGAGTAACCGATGACCAGAGCTAGAGATTTAGCAGCCTTTGTATCTAATGCAGATGGCGACATAAAGTTTGATACAGATACCCTGTTTATCGATAGCTCTGCTAATCGAGTTGCGATAGGCAATACGGCACCATCAAGGCCACTACACATAACAGCAAATCCAGCAATGATTTTGTTGGAAGATAGTGATGGTGGTTCTGATGATAAAAAAGCACAGATCCAAGTAGATAGTGGCGCTTTCGAAGTTAACGCAAGAAACGATGATGACTCAAGTCGTACAGATAATATCTTAGTTGCTGATTTAGGAAATGGTAATGTTGGGATTGGGACAAATTCGCCAGACAGAGTGTTTCATGTTAGTCGTAGCTCTGCTTCTGTAATTTCAGGAAAGTTTGAAAGCGCATCCACAAGCGGCTCTCAGATTGTTTTCAAGGATGCAGACACGACAACCAATGATTTGCAGGTTCGCATTGGCTCAGATGCTAATGATTTAGTGCATTATGCAGGTGGTAGTGAACGTATGCGTCTTCTTTCTGGTGGCGGTCTAACTTTCAATGGAGATACGGCTGCTGCAAATGCTCTTGATGATTATGAAGAGGGAACTTTTACGCCTGTTTTTAATTCTGTTACTGCTCCAACTTTTACTACTCAAGATGGAAAATATACAAAGATAGGCAATGTAGTAAATTGTACTGTGGAAATTAATGTAGCTTCTGGATTAGATACTTCAGATGGATCGGGAGTTACTATAGGAGGTCTTCCATTTACAGCACAAAATGGTGAAGAAACGGCATTAGCTGCGTTAGGACGATATACCACTTTGCTTTCAGGTAGACAGACATTAGTTCGTAATTTTCGTTTAACAAGTACATCAATACTTCTTTTGGAAGGAAGTAACGATAATATACAATATAGTAACTGTGCGACTTCTGGTATTTTGCAAATGGCGTTTACATATAGAAGTACAGCATAAACAAATAACAAAGGAGAATGACAATGGGAAAAAATGAAAAAACCCCTATCGTTATAAACGACAAAGAATATTTAGTAGAAGACTTAACACAAGAGCAACAGGCTATGGTTAATCACATCTCAGACTTAGATCGTAAACTATCTAGTGCTAGATTTAACGTAGACCAATTATCTGTAGGACGTGAGGCTTTTGTAAATATGCTAACAAAGTCTTTAGCAGAACCGAAAGAGGCTGCGTAACTTTATAGGTTATAAATGGAAAACATGAAACTTCCAATAGCTTTAGTCATGGCAATGGCTGTACAGCTTGCAGGTGGTGTCTGGTGGGTATCCCAACAGGCAGCTACTATATCATCACTAGAAGAAAATGTAGCACAGTTTGCTAGTCGCATGGCTGTAGAAGATACAGTAAATCTTAAACGTGATGTACAAGAAAGTAAGTCTGACATAATAGAACTATGGGAAGATAGTGAAGAAGTATGGGAAGAAATGGCAGCTATGGTTGCAACTTTTAGTTCTGTTAATGATCTTAAACAAAGAATAGCTTTACTAGAAACAGAATTAAAGTACATGAATCGTGAACATAACAGAATGATAATGAATGACGATGGCATGTAGTAATGGACCCCATAACGATCGTCTCAGGAATAAAGTTAGGTCTAAGCACAGGGCGTAGCGTAGCTGCACTATCTAAAGATATAGGTAAATTTTTTGATGCAACAGATCAAGCTAAAAAACAACTACAGAAAAAAGGCATATCAAGTAAAAGCGTTAATGCCACTGCACTAGACCGTTGGGCAAAGGTACGTCAAGCAGCAGAAGCTGAAGCCGAACTACAAGAATGGATCACACAGACATATGGCAGGAGCAAGTGGTTAGAACTTTTAAAAATACGTAAAGAAGTATTACAAGAAAAGCGTGAGGCAGAAGCTCAAGCAAGACGTGACGCTATAGCAAGACAAGAATTAGCAATAACCCTAGCAGGTATATTTTTTCTTCTTGCAGCCAGTGCTATTGGATCTACAGCATACCTGCATCACATGGGTTGGCTAGACATAAAAGATTATCTACCTTGGTAATAGGAATTAAATAATGAAATTTACCCCAGAGCAAGAAGCAAAAATCCTAGAGAAAACAGGATATGATGGACCTCCTGATAAAGCTAATATAGAAAAGTTTAAACAGGCTAATCCAGCGGCAAAATCTCTCGTATTAAAACTAGCAAAAAAAGCTAAAGAAATACAAAGAATGGCTACAGGTGGTATAACCAAAGCCTCAGATGTTACAGTAGCTAAACCTAATATGGCTATGATTACACCAGATGCTACTACAGAGATAGCACAACCAAAAGATCAAAAAGCTACTACAGCTACAGTAGCTACTGCAGGAACAGCAGCACAAGCCACTGCACCTACTGCTCCTTTAACTGCTACTATGAAAGCTGGATCTACTCAAGAACAAGTAGGACAGGAGCTAGGAACACTACAAGCTCAACAAGGTCAAGTCTCTGGACAAGCTCAAGTTGCAGCAGCACAACAAAATCAATCAGCAGTTTCTGGATTGCAAGCTGCTCAAGGTGCTGCGACTATGATGCAGAACCCTGTACAAAGAGAGATACAACAAGGTGAGCTTGTTTCTGGTGCTGCAGATGCCGCTAAAGCTGCACAGTTCACGGAGCAAATCCAGGCGGCACAAGCCACTCCCACTAAACAAGCTACAGTACAAGGTCAACTCGATGGTTTGATGCAAGACTTCGAAGGTGGTAAGACACCTGCTTGGGCTGCTGGTGCTATGAGGGCAGCTACTAGTGCTATGGCTGCAAGAGGTCTTGGTGCATCTAGCCTTGCAGGACAAGCTGTTGTACAGGCAGCTATGGAGTCAGCATTACCTATTGCTCAAGCTGATGCAGCTACTCAAGCACAATTTGAATCTCAGAACTTGTCAAACAGACAACAACGTGCTATGCTTGCAGCACAGCAACGTGCTGAGTTTATGGGTCAAGAGTTTGATCAGGCGTTTCAATCTCGTGTAGCTAATGCATCCAAGGTAAGTGATATAGCTAACATGAATTTTACTGCTGAACAGCAGGTAGCTCTAGAGAATGCTCGTGCAGCTAATACGATGAACTTAGCTAACTTAAGTAATGATCAGGCTATGGTTATGGCTGAAGCTGCTGCATTGTCACAATTAGACGTGGCTAATTTAAGTAACCGACAACAGGCTGCTGTACAGAATGCTCAAGCTTTTCTTAATATGGATTTGACTAATCTAAATAATCAACAGCAAGTGTCTATGTTCAAAGCACAACAGAACATACAATCAATACTAACTGATCAGGCTGCAGAGAATGCTGCCTCTCAGTTTAATGCTGCTTCTGAGAACCAGACAAATCAATTCTTTGCAGACTTACAAGCAAACATTTCTAAGTTTAACACAGATCAAAACAATGCTATGAAACAGTTTGATACTAATGCTGTTAACGCTACTAGACAATTTAACGTAGCACAGGATAACGCATTTAAACAGTTCATGGTTACTAACAGTTTAGTTGTTGCTCAGGCTAATGCTAAGTGGAGACAGACAGCAGCTACTCTCAACCAAGCTGCAGCTAACGAACAGGCTATGTATGTAGCAAAAGAACAGAATGCTTTGTCTCAGGCAGAACTAGATGAGATCTGGCAACGTGAACGTGATGAGATGGACTTCGTGTTTAACGCTTATCAGAATGACCAAGATAGATCTAACGCTGTTGTATTACAAAAACTAGCTGGTGATGCTACTCTTGATGCTGCTAAACTACAGGCTAAGATAGGGGCTAATCAAACAATCGGTACTGCTCTTTTTAACTGGCTGTTCTAAAGGATAAGTTAATGGCTTTTCAATATGATCAAAAATTAAAACAACTGGAAACATTTGCTAAACAGCAGCAAGACACAGGTATGGCTGGTCAAAGTTCTAGAGCAAGAACAAAAAAGATGATAGGTTTAGGTCAACAATCTGCAGAACAAACAAGAAATCTTATGGAGGGTGTTCAGAAGAGTGTAAGAAAAATATATGATCCAATTGATATAGGTTCTTCTAGAGGACAAGATGCAGACGTAGACTATCAAATGGCAGCTTGGATGCAAGCTCTTGAAGAAAAAAAGATGGAAAACATGCCAGATCCCGGAACTCGTGAGCCTACTAGTAAGATAGACTTTGATGAAGGTATGATTGAGTTTGCCTTAGGTGCTCTCGGTGATGTTGAAAGCTTAGGCTCTGGTGGTTATCAAGCCTTAGGCCCAGTAGTTAAAAAGGGTATGTACAAGGGGCAGAGAGCACACGGTAAATACGCAGTTATGCCGGGAAATATTGGACCTTGGACTAAGAAGCACTATGGTAAAGAACTTACACCAGCCGAGTTCCTACAGAATGAACAAGCTCAGGACATTGTTGCAGAAAATGAATTGATGGCAAACTGGGAGAAGTATGGCAGTATTGAGGATTCTGTTTCTGTTTGGTTTACTGGAAGACCTTTATCACAAGCTACTGCTGAAGGTGCAGCCGATCAAAACATAAATGCTGTAGAATATCTTGCTAGATGGAGAAAGTACTACAATAAAAGATTAAAAAAAGAATTTGGAGATAACTAATGGACGGACCAATTCCTGGACAATCTTTAACTAAAGCTCCACGTAATGCTTTGTATGAAAGACCACCCGAAATCACAGATCCTAATGACGCAGTGTTATGGCATATGCGTAAACTGTCTGATCCTAAACGACTAGACAATTTACTTTTTACTTTAGAGTATGGCTTACCAATTAAACATGCAACTCAAGCTGCTCTTACTACAGCCGTTGCTAAAGGTATCCATAACATAGATGTTAGTCTTATCATTGCACCTGTTATTCATAAGTACATAAAGGTCACTGCTGAACAAGCAGGTATAGAATACTTAGAAGACTTCAAGAATGATGAGATGGTAGAAGAAGAAGAAAGAGCAAAGGTCAAAGTTTTACTAGAGAAAGCTATAGCTGAGACACCAGTAGAAGAGCGTGACGAAGGTTTTAAAATGCTTGGAGAGTTTTCAAAGGCAGCACCTAGTCTAGACGTGGATCAGAAGACTACAGGAGATGTACCTCAAGAGGTAGAGGGTATCGCAGAAGAAATAGAAGAGAAGCCACAGCCTCGTGGTTTAATGGCGAGAGGATAATAGCATGAGTTTAATGCCTTTACAAATTGCTGCTGGTTTTGCTGAAGGTTACAATGAGGATGTAGCTCGAAAGAAAGAACTGGCTGCTGATATACTAGCTTCTCAAACAAAATACCTAATGGAAACTGGTCTTCTAAATATTCAGAACATGCGTGATAAAAGAAAAGCTGCTATGGGTAGAATAGCAGAAGCTAAAAGGTTTAATTTTAGTGACAAATCTGCGACTGCACTTGAGATGTCTGGTCAGCTAGAATTTGAACTGGAAAAGATAAAAAAACTTATTAGTAATAATAAACTATCGGAAACGTACATACCAACTCTTGTGGCTCATTTAGAAAAGCAGATAAGTGACGATCAGGAACTAGCCGAAGCTATTGCTAGAGGTCTTCAAGGGGAAAGCTTTACAACACCAGAAGAAATGTCTCTTGGTCTTATTGCTTCTATGGGAGATCTTAATGAAATGCAAGAGCAGTTCTTGAAGACAACTCAAGGTGGTAAGGCAGCAGCCCTACCAGCTTTTAGTTACACACAAACTAAAGGTGCTCGTATTGAATTACCTGAAATGAAAAGTATTAGAGCACAGTTAGCTGGAGCTTTAAATACAATTTATGAAAATAGCTTTACAACAACTAGTACTGGTGATGTAGTCTTAAACCAAAACGCTGATCCAGATGTACAAATACTTTTTAATAACTTAGCTTCTAAGACTCAACAGTTAGCTGAGTCTCCTCTAAATTCTTTTAGTCCTACCAGTGCCTTGAATACTGTCATTGGTTCTATAGAGAATAGTAAAAATGTAAAACCTAATACTGTACTTGAACTTATAGATGAAGCTATTGCCACCCCTAACTTTAATTGGGAGCCACACAGGACTATTATCAATAATAACAATAATAACAATAATAACAGCCCTACAAACGACTAATTGGTAAATAAAGTATGAGCTACGTAGAACAAGCTGAAGGTAAATACTTCGATGACCTTCTAGACAACGAAGAGTTTCAAGAGGATCTCAAGAAGTTTTTCTCTGGTGGTAGATATAACTATTCTAAAGAACANNTAGNAGATACCGCACAACTAGCAGATGACTTTGCACAACACATGAGGTGGCAGTCTACTAACGAAGCTACTGCCATGTTTGATCTATTGTATGTACAGAAGTCAGACAAAGAAGTATCTAGAGAAGGTAAGGAAGCTTTTGGTAAACTGATGCAAGCCTACGACACATCTGAGGGTGGTGGTACTGGTAAGCTTGAAGGTGCTTGGGATTATCTCTCAGCATTTGCTGCATCTCCTTCTACGGCTGTAACTGTAGGAACTTTTGGTTTTGGTGCAGGATCTAAGATAGCTGCTAAGGCCGCATCTAAAACTTCACAGATGGCTGTTAGATCTTACGCTAATAAACTACTAAGAGAAGGTCTAACTAAACAAGCAGTCAAAGAAAGAGTTAAAAAGAATGTAACTAAAGAGGGAGCTAAAGCTGCTGGTATATCCTTTCTAGGAGAAGCTGCTGTAGGTGGTGTAGGTTCGTATGCTAGAGGTGAAACAAGAGAAGAAGTAATTGATGGGTACGAGTATGGTCTAGGTGACCTAGCTACAGATTCATTTATTGATGGTACTCTTGGTGCTAGTATAGGTGGTATTGGTGGTATGTGGACACAATCCACTAGGAATAAAGCTGCTGATGCTCTGGTAGATCAAGCGCAAACAGCAATAACTAATTCTAGAGCAGCAGCACAAGTAGCTATCGACAGAATTACATCTAGTAATTTACCTGAAGATCAAATCAATGATACTATGAGTGACATTGCAGATCTGGCTTCTATATTTAAAGCTAGAGAAACAGGTAGACCTCTAGATCCTGACTCAGTCCTTGAGGGTGAGATGATCTTTAATCGTATGCTTGATGAAAGAGCAAACGAATTGATTGCCCCTGGTTTGGACATGAACACTGTTCGAGGTATAGCAGCAGCAAGTATAGAACTAAAAGAAAGACTTCAACTTCGCCCGGGTGAAAGAATTAGTACAGCTATTGCTAGAGGTATATCCGATGGTACTATTCAAGCTGATCAGATAACAGAGATACGTAAACAGTATAACTTATCTGCTGAAGAGATGTCATACCTTTGGTTAGCTGAACTATCTAAAGCTGGTAAAGTACTTGCTGAAGGATCTAAGATCAAGAGAGCAATGACACAGGAGATAGATATCCTAGCTAGTCAAGGTGCTTCAGTGTTTACTGGTAACGAAGCTACTGAAGTTTTATCTAGGTTAGAAAGAGGTGGTGCATATAGTATCCTACAAAATCTAGACCAGACACGTATTGCATTTATGACATCACAGATTGGTACAACAGCAGCTAACGTTGTTACTGGTGGTTACAATCTGGTGGTAGATGCATCAGATGCTTTATGGAAAGATGTTCTTGACTCTACCGTTGGTGTTAGGATGGCTGATGGAACAGTCCAAAGACGTTGGACAAACCGAACTCTTTCAACTCTTAAAGGTTTTACAATCAATAGAAAAGAGTCAGAGATACTAGGCTCTATGCTTCTGGATGATGCACCTGTAAAGTTTACTGAGTTGTTTTATGAGACACAGCGTGTAGGTAATCTCACTCAATCAAATGGTTTCTTAAATAGATCTGCTAGATTTGTTAATACACTAAACATGGCAACAGACGCTGTGTTTAAACAAGGTGCTTTTTATGGTGCATTCGATAGACAACTAAGAGAACTCAACGATCCAGACCTTGGTAGAAACTTTGCGGAGTACTTACAGAAACACACAGACCTAGAAGCTGCAAGGGCTGCTGGTGTTGTAGATTATGCTGTAGATTACGCCAAGAGATTCACATTTCAACGTGGATACGAAGGTGATAAATCTCTCTTTGGACAAACAGCACAAGCCGTACAAAAGTTTCATAAACAAGCACCTTTTGTAGTATCAGAGGGTATGGGTATACCTTTTCCTAGGTATGTTGCTAACCATCTAGAATACATAAATGACTATACACCCATTGGCATAGCTACTGGTGGTATTGAGCAGTTAGAAAAAGTTCTCTACAGGCAAGATGAAAAAGCTTTAACACTCGTTGGTGATAAGTTTAAAACTGGTAGAGATAGAATAGCTAGACAGATGACTGGTGCTATGCTGACTATGGGTGGTGTTTGGGCAGCAGCACAGAAGAATGGTGAGACTGACTATGATAAATTAGTATCTGACACTGGTGCTGAAACAGATGTAGGCCGTACTGCTGGCCCTTGGGCTGCTAATCTTCTTATCGGTGACCTTATCTGGAGATCTGGTTTGTTAGGTAATGATCCCCTACCAATTAGTGGAGAATCTTTTAAGAAGAACGCATCTGAAGTACTAGCTGGTATGGGTGACTTAGGTTTTGAGTTAGGACTTGTAGCAGACCTTGGAAAAGCTATTTCCGATGGTGAGTTTTCAGACGCTGCTTACAAAAGATTAGGTAGTATTATTTCTACTTTTACATATCCTGGAACTATAGGGAGAGATGTAGCAGGACAGTTATCTGACTTTGCTAGAGGTAACCCTTACGTAAGAGATGTAAGAGGTGGGCCAGAATATTCAGAGGAACAATTAAGACAAAACCCAGAACTAGGTGTTTCTTTATATGGAGAGAAAAACTTTCTAGAAAACATAACTGGTCAAGGTATATTCAGGAACCAAGCTCTAAGGTTCTTAACGGATATGCAAGGAATGTCTCTTACACAGACACGTAGAGGCACAGAGGGTGAAGACCTTAAGCTATACTCACCTTTTAACCCTACACCTGTTGGTGGTTACAATCCTATCACTAGACAGTTTGGTTTTACTCAAGAACCACCAAGTACAGAGATACAAAAAGAAATGAAGAGACTTGGTATTTTAGAGTACAAGATGTATGGTAATACCAAAACACCTAACTCCTCTTTAGATTACGCTGTTAGAAAACTACTAGCTGTTGGTATGGGTGGTATCCCCACTATGGCTGATGAGTTTGAGGCATGGAAAAGTTCTTGGCAATTAACTAACAGAACAGAGTATGCTGGAAGAACATACGATGAGCTAGGTGATGATACAGAACTAAAGAAACAAGCGTTAGAAGATTTCATTAATCACCGTATCAAAAATGCACAAGATTTAATGACTGATGCATTCAATACTATGTTAGAATCTGATACAGGTAGACGTAAAGCTGCAGGTTTCTTACGCAACATGTACGTCATAAAAGAAGCTAGATTGAAACAAAGTAAAGGTAGAGACTTCGATGATCTAGTTTCAATAATGACTAGAGGTGAGCCTGTCCAATATAAAACAGCTAGAGAATTTTTAGCAGACTCTTCAAGTATAGAAGAAGAACTAGCTAGAAGACGAATGATACTTGAGTATGCTGAAGATAACTACGACTTTGCAGAAGGTATATACCCTGAACAATTCTCAGGATCTGCAGAGACATACCAATAAGAAAAACCCCTAGTGATCAGCTAGGGGTTTAGTTTGTGGGAGTGTTATTATTTATTGGCTTTAAGCATCCTGTCTCGATACTTGTAAGCTTCATCCACAATCTCGTCAGATCGTAGGTACTTGCCAGATGCTATCAAACCAGACAGAGCGCATCCAGCAAAGTAATCCCCAAGCTTTATAGATCCTTGGGGAATAACTTCTTTGCCTTTCATTAGAAACTCTTGGGCTTCCTGCTCAAGGGTTTTTGTTTTTTTATTTATGCTCATAGATCTCAATTAACTTATTTAAATACCAACGTGCTTTCTTTAAATCTTCTATACGATTTTTGTACCTGTATCTCCACACATATTTAAGAATGTTACCTTGTAAGTAACCTTCACTTAAATCATTTGTTGCAGCTAGGATAGCATCAATAGCTTCGATACCACCTGCATTATAATGTATAGGTTTATCCACTGAGTCGTACTTCTTCTTTTCCATTATCTCTTTTCTTCCTGCTAGGTCTATAAGATTACCAATTTCTTCACGTCTTTGTTCACACTCATAACAGTGGTCATCATCGTCTAATAAGTATCCACAATGTTTACAAGTCTTACTCATAATGATACTTCCTTTTAAAACAATAGTCAACTTTAAACTAGATCTACAACTTCACAAACATCTCCAGAGCAAGCCATTGTCTGCATAGCTACAGTGTTATCTTCTTGTTCGTAGTCACTAAGCTTAGACCAGTCGATCTTCTTTGGCATTATTTTAAGTAACTCTTTGTACTCTTCTTTGGTACAGTCTTGGTATGGTGCTTGCTGATAGGTATGTTCATCATAATGTAAGAAAGACACACCGCTCATTTCATCAAAGTGTTCATACACAAAAGCTCCGACTTCGAACCACTCATTCTTTTTAACATTGATAGTCACACTTGGTTTGTGCTCACACCAATGACGTTGATAGATTAACCAAGTCTCTAACTGCTGAATTGCAGACATGTCTGAAGTAACAACTGATCCTCTTGGTGATTTGATAGGGAAACTAAACACGGTAGTATTGTCAGGTTTCATTATATCTGGTTCACTAGGTATCCCTTGGTCTTTCATGAACTGAGTAATAGGATCTTTGTTATCTCCTCGAACTGTTCGAATGTAGTAAGGAGAATGCCTAGCATGTATACCACTAGCACTGTCCACTAACTGTGACACTGTGCCAGATGGTTTGACACAAGTGATAGCAGCAGACTCAGGTATACCCAACCGCATAGCCCACTCTTTATTTGTTAGTACAGCTACCTCTCGTAAGTGTTCTAGTGTTTTGTCTAGACCTTTATTGTGAGAAGTCATCAATGCGTTGTCCATTATTCCAGTGAGCGACACACCCAACAGTCGTTCTTCTTCGGTATTTCGTTGCCACACTTTTCGCAGGTATGGGAACTTAGTGTAAGAAGACTGAATAGTTCCAAGAATTGTTGCCAATTGTACTTTACGTTTAAGATCATCAATTGTATCTGTAGCTCTAACCACGACTTCAGTGAGGTTACAAAATTGGTAAGGCCGTAAGATAATTTCTGAACAGGGGTTAGTACCAAACTCATAATTAGGGTCACGTCTGCCATACTTCGCAGCTTGTTTCTTAGATGCTTCACGATTAAATACACCACGTTCTCCACTTCCTGATTCTACTAATGCCATCCACTCTCTCATAAAGGAAATGCCATCTGGTTTCTCTGAATAAGACACAGAGTTATTAGCCAGTGCACGTTGTGGTTCATTCTCCCACCACTTACCTGACTTAGCATGACGCATACGGTCATCACTTAAGTTAGACAGAGAGATCATAGCACTGCGTCTAACACCGCCTACTACAACTACCTCACCGACTTTGCACATGAGGTCATGGCACTCAATAGAAGATAGCTTACGCCCCTGTGCATCTTTGAATATCTTTACTGCAAAGTTAAACAAGTCAACAAGAGGAGCAGGACCACTGGCTCTACCACCAAATGTTTTTAGTCTTGAACCTGCAGGGCGTACACGAGAGACATCCCACTGAGGTATCTCACCTGCCCACAGTAAAGCTAGTAGCTGACGGAAAGCCTTAGCCCAACCTTCTTTACTGTCTCTAACTACAATAGTTGTGTCGCTATCATACAACTCAGGTATCTCTGGTAGTTTCTTTACGAACTGTCTCTCTACTGAGAAACCCACACCTGTACCACACAAAAGAATAAACATAGCTTCATCGAATGACTTAGGGTCATCGACTGGTAGATAACTACAGTTATATCCTGCAGTGTTATCTCTTTCGAGAGCAGGACCAGCAGTCATCATGGCTCTCATTGATGGCATGACTTCGAGGCTGAGGATAGCTTGTTCTATTTCATTAGCAACATGCTCTTCAACTCGTGTATGTACAACCTCAGAGACATAACGTCCTACTGTCTCAGGCCAAGACTCCCTGCCTTTACCATCGAAGTACTTTGCATAACGTGACTTGTGTATAAATGACTGATAGTCAGTTGGTAAATAATTACTCATGTTCTGCTTCCTCTCAATGCAAAAAATAGTCCACCTACCCACAAGAATACATGTAGGTTATCGTATAATATGACATCCCATAAACTGCTTGGTTGCGATATCCATATAACACCTGTCATGATACAACACATAACAATGCCACAGAATCTTGTCAGTAAATCCCCCAAATCTTGAATCCAAAAATCCCAAATAGGAGTGTCATCTATTTTAGAAACCATAATGCCACTGAGCAATAATCCTAAACCTGCACCTATTTCACCATAGACAACAAACCACCAAACTAAATATGGTAACTCCCATGATTCTGCATCGTCTACACTAAATGGTAACTTACTTATGCCTTGTTGTAAGAATACAATAGCCAGTGGTATACGTAGTAACCAATGACTTAAACAAAAATTAGGTATTCTTTTTAATATTTTCATTCGTGTTCCCCTCCTATACCACGTGAGTTGTAATCCTGCGGCGCACTATATTTTTCTGCACTACTAAATGCCATAGCTGTAATAAAAATACCAAAGATCAACATTAGATGTCCACTTGCAGATACTGCAAATATATATGGATTATTTATTATACATGCAAAAATACCACTCCACATTATAGCTAGTATTGAAAATACCATTAGCCCTAGTTGAGGTGGTAGGTTACGTAGTGGAGAGTTTTTTATAGTCATTATACTCTTCCATGCATCTGTCACATTTAGAATAGTTTTTGCCCATCCTATAGGTCTTACTTTATTACTCATTTCTTTACCTTTAAATTACTTGGATTATACTGTTCTCCATTATATTTAGAACCAGTAGCATTCTTACCAGTTTCAACTCCGTTGTTACATGCTACAACAACTACCATAAGAAACAAAAAAGAAACGAGTGCTACTCTTTTAGTCCACAGTATAAACAGTTCAAATGTTTTCTTTGCTTCTATCTCTGCTGATTGTGATGGTGTCATTCAGGTACAGTCCAAGGATAACAGGGTACAATACTTTGCTTACAATACTTTGCGTTATTCACCAGTAGTACTGGAAGAATACATATTACAAACACACAGAAAAGAAAAGGCCATATCAAACCTTTCATGTCACAGTAGTTCATCTCTTGTCACCACTTCCCTGTAGTGTTCCTCTTTCTTTACGTCCATACAGTTTCTCAATATTAGCTAGAGCAATGTCTTGAAGATTAACATTAAGATCTCTAGATAAAGCAGCGATATACCAAAGGACATCACCTATCTCAGCAACGATAGCATCACGATCAAAGTTATTATCACGTAGCATCTTCTTTACTTTATTAGCTACCTCTCCTGCTTCACCTGCTAACCCAAGTGCAGGATAAAGTATTTGATGTGCTGTTTTGTACACAGCAGTCTTAGCTGCTGCACTCTGATACTCATTCAAACTCATATCTTTATTCTTATAAGTTTCGTTGTAGTATTCCCAAGCTTCTAAATCAGTTTTGTTTAGCATTCTTCTACTTCACACTCCTCTACAATTACATCGTCTATATCATACATGGCTGTTGATACAAGTTCCTGAACAACTCTAGGCATNTCTGATAGATCTGCNTCTATNAAGTTAGCNTCAGGNTCTACAGCTATNGTCATTCTTATCTCATACCTCATAACAAGAACCTCTAGTTATATTCAAACAAATAAATAAATCAACCATATTCTCTTTGTAATCTTTCAAGAGATACAAATTCTGGTTCGTATACACCATCCCTTATTTCTCTCTTGATGACACAACCTTTCCACCACTCTAAATTAGATTGTCCAGCCCATCCTTCGCTTCCACCTTTGAAACATCCTGCAACCAAACCGATAATCGAATTAGGGTGTGCAGAATCTTTAAAGTAAATAGAACGTTTATGACTATGACCACAGGTAGAAGAATGGTTTCTATTTTGTAGTAAGGTGTAACCATGATGAACACCAGACATAGCTGTGCCATAGTTACCGCTAGAAAAGAAATGAGCATATGATATCCCATCGTAGTCAGCGATTGCAGGTGCCGAGTGCTGATACTCGTGGTATTCATCGAACCAGTGATCCGTTTGAAGATGCCCAAAGGATATCCCATATTTTTCTCCCTGTAGTCGGGGGTCATGGGCGATTGCTTTTTTAATTCTGTTTTCATGGTTGCCCTCGAATCCAATCCAAAATGGTTTCTTATACTTTCTGATACTAGGTTTCTTACGTAGGCGTTCCATAGCTTCGTTGTAATGTTCGATGTCTTGCTCATAGTTCTGAGAGACAATAGCTTCAGGATATCTAGTATCAAAACTATTTAATGACTTCATGTCAGCACCATCACCTAGGTCTACTACGTAGTTAGGGTTGATGTCATAAATTAATTCACCCAGTAGATCGAACCTATCATTAGGTATACTTGGATCTGTATGAGCACAACTAAATATTATTGCTGTTTTACTGGACATGTTCTATCACCTTTCTGGTTTGCTTATGTGTATGATCTTGCTCTGAGTTACCCCATTCGTCTATTGCAAACGGACCTGTCTTATGTAGCCTGTCAACATCATCCATTGCGTCTTTCATAGTACGATAGTAGTACTCTTCTTCAGACTCTTTTAAGTCAGATACGCTCCTAGTCAGACAAAGATTCCATATGTTACCATCTTCATCATCGTAAGGGCCACGTATAACTTCAACTATTTCTACGACTGGAACAAATTTATCGCTCATCTTTTACTTCCTTCAGCCATTCTTTTGGTATTGTCTTGTCTGCATATTTGAAACCATGTTTCTTACACCAATCACCATAAGAACTCTTAGCACCTTTGTAAAGTTTAGATCGACTATTATTAAAAACAAATCGTATGTCTAGATCTGGAAACTGTTTCTTTATTTCTTTGTGCTTACGTCTATCGACTGATATAAATCTTCCTTTCGTTTCTATTATTATTCCATTCTCTAATACAAAGTCAGGAGTATAAGTTCTTATCTTCAAGTCTACCCACTTAATCTTTTCTTTCTCGTAGGTAAACTTTATCTTACACTTCTTTAAATACTTAGCCATGTCTTCTTCAAGACCAGACCTGTACCCTGCTTGTATACCTCTTAACTTATTCTTGGTGAAGGTCACTGTTAAACTCCAAGTCCTCAGGAACCATAGGTTTCTTTACAACCTTAGTTAGAAAAACAGGACGATCAGAATAAATAAACTTACGCAATCCAGGATAGCACTCCTTCTTAAAATCACAGTACGAACAAGCACTGCTTAGTTTCTCATTACCGTTAGGATTCTTAGCAGACTGAGGAACAGGATCAAACCCTCGATCTGGTGGCTGCTCCCAAGTGATCATATCCTTAAGGTGGTTGACCTCTTTTTCTTTTGTCTTCAGTTCATCAGTAAAGTCATAGACGTCTAAGCATACGTGTCCGTTTACTTTATCGATAACAAGAAATGCACCCTCAGTTTTATTAGTTACTTTAGGATCATCCTTGGCTGCGTAGACGTAGGAAGATAACTGAGAGATATATCCGAAGGGATCATCCTCTCGAAGGTTACCTTCTTTGAATTTCTTAAATGAGTAAGGTGATGCAGACTTAACATCAACAGTCATACCATCGATCACAGCATCCCTGTGTCCTTTGATACCATGAACATCTAGTCTGTCCTGCATACCAGTAACACTGTGTCCTGCCACAGCAGCCATAGTTAGAACTAACTCCTCAATGATATCACCATAGAAGAACTTCAGTAATGCTGACGGTGGTAGTACCTCACCCTCACCTGTCTTGTTTATCTTATACCAAAGTTTTCTTTCACACTTAGTACCAAGAGAAGACAACGATAGGTATCCTCTTGGCTCCTGTGGTTTAGAAAACCTCTGCTCTGCCATACGAGATATACTCGTAGCCATAGCATCACCAAGAGTATTATCCCAACCATTGTTACCAATGATTGTCTGCTCGATGTCATGTACTAATGTGTCTATACTTTTCATTCTATCCTCTTTTNNTTTGTTGCCCCCACCCAACTAAGGGAAGGGGCATTCTCACACAACACAACAAAAAGGAATTGCCTAAAAGGGTACAGCTTCCCCATCAACAGCTTTCTTTGCTGCTGACTTCTTAGGCTTTGGTTTGGCTTCTTTTGAGGAGTAACTAGACAGATCGTTGAAACTACCAGAAGATCCACCGCCTTCTGATTCAAACTCAACATGATCAACAACCTGTACAGATTCAAGACGTGAGCCAATACGTCCAGAATTTCCAGCAGGGTATATTGCTACTCGAACAACACCTGTAGATCCGTTACCGATGTAACCATCCATATCGAAATCCCAAGGCTTACCCTTGATGTTTACAACCTTAGGTGCTCCACCTTGCCAGTCGAACTTACCTTTATGTGGACGAGCTAAAGTTACCTTAGTACCACCCTCTACCTCGTGCATTGCTTTAGCGCAACCAGACTCTTTTAGTTTAGTTGCATTCTCATCGTCCATGATGACAGTAACTTTGTACTCGCCATCTTTCTCTTCGTTCCAAGCGGCACGATCTCGATTGTGTTCGAAGACCTTAGCCCACTCTAGTGTACCGAAGACTTCTATGATTTGTGTTTTAGATTCTTTTGCCATTTTACCCTCTTATGTTTATGACGTTATGAACTGATTCGGCTTTTACCATAATCTTTAGTGTGTGTCAAGCCAGTTTCTTCCAATGTCGTAAGATCCTGGAGTAGGTATCTTGAAGCCTAACTCCTCTCCTACTGCAAGCATACAATCTGCTTGTATCTTTCCTAATTCTTTTGCTTCTTCCTCTGTTCCTATCACCTCTGTTTGATATTCATCGTGTATAAATCCTACTAGCTTAAAGTTTATATCTAGCTTCCTTGCCTCAGAAGTCCACCTCAAAAGTGTGTGCTTCATGAGAATACTTTCTGCTGACTGTAGCATACCTGCCAGAGCCTTGTGTGTTGATGGTACTTTAACCTTACGCCCATCGT
>FUFK010040065.1_pt1 | contig 23385 bp, 41 predicted proteins | sample 1021851 | NCBI WGS metagenome assembly FUFK01 (sample SAMEA51879418, study PRJEB19060) | metagenome | reverse complement strand
GACTTGAACAAACATGAAAAACGAATGGCTAAAAAAAGTCGTTACAAAGGACAAGGCAGAGTATGAAAAAAGATATAACATTTGATGGACTACAAAAAACTACCTACATGAAAGATGACATGGAGGGAAAGATTGTAACCAAAGAAGAAGTTAATATTAATCCACATATTCAACATAATAAAAGATTATACAATTTAAATGATGGTTATTCTAAATCAAGAGAAATGAAAAGAGTAGCCAGTATTCCAACAATAGCTTTATCTGTTTGGGCAAATGAGTATAATGGTAGTAATAATTGGTTTGGACTTCCAAAAGAAATACAAAAACAAATATTAAAAAAAAAATTAAACTCAAGTGAGTTTAGATATTTTAGAACTGCAGAAGGTAAATTATAATGGCTTTATCAAATTATACAGAATTAAAAACATCAATAGCAAATTGGTTAAATAGATCAGATTTAACATCAGAGATAGCTGAAGATTTTATTGTTCTTGCAGAAAAAGATTTTAACTCAAAATTAAGAATAAGAAAAATGAACGCAACTAATAGTTCATTTACTATTAATGCAGAAACAGTTGCATTACCTACAGGATTTTTACAATTAAGAGATATGTATATTGTAGAAGGTGGAACTAAATATGCTTTAAAATATATTACACCTGCACAAATGGATCAAATAAAAGGTAGTTCAACTGCTGGTATGCCAGAAACTTTTACTATACTTGGAGATAATTTTAGATTTGCTCCAACACCAGGATCTTCATATACAGCAACAATAAATTATTATAAAGAATTTGATCCTTTAAGTTCATCTAATACAACTAATTATATATTAACAAATCATCCTTCAATTTATTTATATGGAGCATTATATCATGCTGCAAATTTTTTAGGTGGTGTAGAACCAAGACAAGTTCAACAATGGCAACAACAATATGTTACTGCACTTGAAAGACTTGAAAGAAATGACAGAGAAGATCAATATGGCAATGCTCCTTTACAACAAAGATCAGATGTAACTGTAGCAGGTTCTTTCAACGAAAACTATGTGGCTGTAACAAATAATAACCAATAGGAGAATAATGCAAATACCTTTTGGAGAATGGCTACCTGACCAACCAGAGTATCTTAATCCTGGTGCAACAACAGCTAACAATGTTTATTACGCAGTTAATTCTTATAAAAGATTTCCTTCATTAGTAAGTTATTCATCAAATAATATTGGTGCAGATAGTAGAGGTGCAGGTTCTTTTAGAGATAATTCAGGTAATGTATTTAATTTTGTTGCAAAAAATACAGACATCTATCAATTAGATGGTGGAACATTTACATCAAGAAAAGGAAGTTTAACAGGTGGTAATACAGATTATTTTACATTTACACAATTTGGTAATTATGTAATTGCAAGTAATGGAGTTGATGCACCACAATATTATCTAATGGGTACTTCAACTAACTTTGCAAATTTATCAGCTATAGCCACATCAGGTAGTGTTCCTACATTTAGAGTGTCAGGAGTTATTAGGGATTTTTTAGTTACAGGTAATCAACCTACAAATCAAAACAGAATACAATGGTCAGGTATTAATGATATTACAACTTGGGCTGCAGGAACTAAACAAGCAGATCAACAAGACTTACCAGGTTCAGGTGGAGAGATTGTTGCTATAACATCTGGTGAATATGGTTATGTATTTAGACAAAATTCTATAGTTCGTATGGACTATGTGGGTGGTGCAACAGTATTTAGATTATCAGTTATATCTCCTAACAGAGGAGCTGTGTATGGTAGAACAGTTTGCCAAGACAACAGAAGGGTTTTCTTTTATGCAGATGATGGATTTTTTGAAGTCAATGGAGATCAAGTTGTTTCTATTGGTGCAGAAAAAGTTAATAGATTTTTTGATGTAGATTTAAACAAAGCATTTACAGATAGAATTTGTGCAGCAGTTGACCCATTTAATCAATTAGCTTTATGGTTATATCCATCAGCTTCTAATACTGCAAACACAACTGGTATATGTGATAAAGTAATTATTTATAATTATGCCACTCAAAAATGGTCAACAGCAGATGCTAGTGCTAGTACAATATTTACTCAATTCGTAGGTGCTTATACTGTAGAATTAATGGATATTATTTCTGAAAACTTGGATAGTATTAATATTGCTTTAGATACTGACTTTTGGAATGGTGGTCAGATGTATTTAGGAGCAATAGATAATAATTTTAAAGCATCAATATTTTCAGGTACAGAAAATGAAGGAACTATAGAAACTAGAGAATTAGAGTTGTTTCCTGGACATAGAAGTAGTATAACCAATATAAGACCTATTGTTGATGCTACAGCTACTGTAACAATCAAAAGCAAAGAGAGATTAGCAGATACTGCTTCAGAATCTTCTACTTCAAGCATGATTACAAGTGGTAATAATCCAGTAAGACAATCAGGTAGATATTTTAAAATTAAAGTAGTAACACCAAGCGGATCAGTTTGGACTCATGCTCAAGGTGTTGATTTAATTGCTTCAAGAATGGGATTGAGATGACAGATAAAAATGATATAGATAATGTCAGATACAGTTTTGAAACTCAAGAGTTCTTTCAACGACAAATTGAAGAAGCTATTAACACTTTGATAAATGAAAAAAACAAAGAAAACAATAAAGCATTTGCATGGTTTATAGGAGAATAGATGACAACTAATATTAAAGATTATTCAACAACACAAGCTAGTAACACATCACTTAATGGTATTTCAGTTGCAGAAGGAATGTTACCTTCTAATCTAAACAATGCAATTAGAGCATTGATGAAAAACACAAGAGATTGGTTTAATGATGCACAATGGATTGAATATGGTGATGGGTCTGGCTCTTATACTGCTGCTTATGCTTCAGCTACATCTTTTACAATAGCTGGTGCAGATGTTACTTCAGTTTATCATGCAAACAGAAGAATTAAATTAACTGCAACAACACCTGGTACAATTTTTGGAACTATAAGTTCTTCAACTTTTTCTACAAACACAACTGTCAATGTAACTTGGGATAGTGGTTCTCTTGCTAATGAATCCATATCAAATGTTTATATTGGTGCATTATCAAATACAAATACATCTATACCTGGTGGTGTTATTGGTACAACACAATTAGCAGATGATTCAGTTACAACTGCAAAAATTTTAAATGGCACTATTGTTAATGCAGATATAAATACAAGTGCAGCAATAGATGCTACAAAAATACATGATGGTACAATTTCAAATACAGAATTTGGTTATTTAAATAATGTTTCATCCAATATTCAAACTCAATTAGATGCAAAACAAGCAACTATAACTGGTGGTGCATCTACAATAGCAAGTTCTGATTTGACTGCATCAAGAGCTTTAGAATCAAATGGTTCAGGTAAAGTTGCAGTCAGTTCAGTTACATCTACAGAACTTGGTTATCTTTCAGGTGTATCTTCTGCAATACAAACACAACTTGGAACTAAATTAACAAATTCAAATAATTTATCAGATGTATCAAGTGCTTCATCTGCAAGAACTAATTTAGGTTTAGCAATAGGTTCAGATGTTCAAGCCTATGATGCACAGTTAGCTGACATTGCAGGACTGACTCCTACAGATAGTAATTTTATTGTAGGTGATGGTTCTAATTTTGTAACAGAATCAGGAGCTACTGCTAGAACATCTTTAGGATTAGGTTCTATTGCAACACAAGCATCTAGCAATGTAAGTATAACTGGTGGTTCTATTACTGGTATGTCTGCACCATCTGGATCTACAGATGTAGCAAACAAAAGTTATGTAGATGATTTAGTTGCAGGATTAAAAACAAGAATTATTACAAGAGTTGCAACAACAGCAAATATTAACTTATCAAATGCTTTGGAAAATGGAGATACTTTAGATGGTGTTACACTTGCAACAAATGATAAAGTTTTAGTTAAAGATCAAACAGATGCTACAGAAAATGGTATTTATAAAGTAGTAGCAAGTGGAGCTGCTAGTAGAGATCCAGATTTTGATACAGTAGCAGAACTTGCTGGACAATTAGTTATTGTTCAAGAAGGTTCAACAGAAGCAGATAGAATTTACTTATGTACTACTGATAATTCAGGAACTATAGGTTCAGTTAATATAACTTTTTCAAGAGTTACACCAGCATTTACTGGTACAGTTACAAGTGTAGCAGTAGCAGATAGTGGCTCATCAGAATTTACAGTAACTGGTTCTCCAATTACTACTAGCGGAACAATCAATCTTGCTGTAAATAGTATTAATGTAACTAAAATAACAAATGCTGCTAGTAAAGGTTTTGCTACAGCTATGGCAATAGCATTATAAGGAGGATACATGGCACAAGACTTTGAATCAGAAGGCGGTCAGATAACAAATTCGGCTACAACACTATTAACAGCTAATAGTGATGATGCTATTGTTGGATTAAGACTTGCTAACATAACAGCTAATGCTGTAACTGTTAGTGTATGGATTTCAGAGGGTGGTTCTACTACTAGATACCTTGTTAAAGATTTAAGTTTACCTGCTGCTAGTTCAGTTGAATTAGTACAATCAGGTTCTAAAATCGTTATGCAGAATACAGATGTTCTTAAAGGACAATCAAGTGCTGCATCAAGTGTAGATGTTTGGATTAGTAGAGTTGACTCTATAAGCACATAGGAGATTAAATGGCGGATTTATATAAACAAGAATTTATTGGTGATAAACCAGCTTCGGAAACTGTATATCATCATGCAGCAACTTTAGATAAAAACATGGTTATTGAAAATGCAGTTCTTGCAGGACCAGTAACTTTTACTAACACAGTAACAGTAACAGGAACTTTAGTTATCGTATGAGTAAGATAGAAGTAAATACAGTTGATGTGCAATGCGGATCTACACTTACTTTAGGTAGCTCTGGTAAAACAGTTCAATTAGCAAGTGGTGCTAGTCAATCAGGTTTTGGTAGATCTGGTTCAGTTAATTGGGATACAACTGCTAAAACAGGAACTTTTACAGGTATAAGTGGTAATGGATATTTTATAAATACAACAGCTTCAGCTTTTACAGTTAATCTTCCAGCTTCTCCAAGTGCTGGAGATATAATGTCTATAAAAGATTATACAGGAACTTTTGGTACAAATAATTGTACTGTTGGTAGAAATGGATCTAATATTAGAGGAGCAACATCAGATTTTAGTTTGCAACAAAATAATGCAGGAGCAACTTTTGTTTATGTAGATGGTACAGAGGGTTGGCAAGTTTTTGTTGATGGTTCTGATTCAGACGCACAATTTTCATTTATAACAGCAACAGGTGGAACAATTACAACTTGTGGAAATTATAAAATACATACCTTTACTGGTCCAGGTACATTTACAGTTTGTTCTGTAGGATGTGCATCAGCTAGATCAAAAGTAGATTATATGGTTATCGCTGGTGGAGGTGGTGGTGCTGGAAATGGAGGTGGTGGTGGTGCAGGAGGTTATAGAGAATCAAAATGTTCAACGACTTCTGGTTGCTGGACAGCTTCCCCTTTAGCAACAAGTACCTCTTTGAGTGTTTTAGCTCAAGGTTATCCAATAACAGTTGGAGCAGGTGGAACTGGTAATACTACTAATCCATCACCCAATAGAAATGGTAACAATTCAGTTTTTTCAACTATAACATCAGCAGCAGGAGGTGGTGGTGGTCATTTTGATGCTCCCCCTCAACCTGGTTTATTTACAGGTGCAGCAGGTGGATCAGGTGGAGGAGGTGCAGCACCTGCACCACCATCAGGAGCTGGACCTGGAGGAGCAGGAAACACACCGCCAGTTAGTCCACCACAAGGAAATGCTGGTGGTGGAGGATATCATCAAGCCTGTGTTTATTTCGCAGGTGGAGGTGGCGGTGGAGCAACAACTGCTGGATCTACAGGTGGAAATACTGGAAGTTCAGCACCTGCAGGAAATGGTGGAACTGGTGCAACAAATACTATTACAGGATCTCCAGTTGGTAGAGCAGGTGGAGGAAATGGTAAAGGTTGTGGTGGTGCAGCACCTAGTTCAGGTCAATGTGGAGGAGGCGCACAAAATACAGCAGGAACAGCTAATACTGGTGGAGGTGGTGGTAGTGGTACTGGTGGAAATGGCGGTTCAGGTGTAGTAGTAATAAGGTATAAATTTCAATAATTATGACAAGTAAAATTAAAGTAGATAATATAAATAAAGTTTCAGACGATTCAAACATCATCAAAAAATGTGGATCAACAATTACACTAGGTGCAAGTGGCGATAGTATTGCTTTAGCATCAGGTGCATCTCAATCAGGTTTTGGTAGATCAGGTTCTGTTGATTGGCAAACATCAAGTATTAAAACAGCTACATTTACTGCTGCTAATGGAGAGGGATATTTCTGTAATACTTCAGGCGGTGCATTTACAGTTAATCTTCCTGCTGGTTCAGCAGGTGCAATCGTAGCTGTTTCAGATTATACAAGAACTTTTCAAACAAACAATTTAACAATTAGTCCAAATGGTTCAGAAAAAATAGGTGGTATTGCAAATGATGTAACATTATCAACTGAAGGTCAATCAGCAACTTTTGTATATGTTGATTCAACAGAAGGTTGGGTTAATGTTCAAGAAACATCTAATTCAGTAACAGGTAGGTCTTTTATAGCAGCTACTGGTGGAACAGTAACAACATCTGGTAATTGTAAAATTCATACATTTACTGGACCTGGTACTTTTTGTGTATCTAGTATTTCAAGTAATGCACCTGAAAATGTAGTTTCATATTTAGTAATTGCAGGTGGAGGTGCAAATCATAATGGAAATCCAGTAGGAGGTGGTGGAGCTGGAGGTTACAGAGAAATTAAAAATCCATTAACTCCTTATACTGCAAGTCCATTAGATGGTTATTGTACTCCTGCTAATAGAGTTTCAATAACAGCAACAGCTTTTCCAATTACAGTTGGTGCAGGGGGAACACCAGCACCAACACTTTGTGGAGCAAAAGGTTCAAATTCTATTTTTTCAACAATAACATCTACAGGAGGTGGAGCATCAGGTGATCCTGCTGGAGGTCCAGGTGGTTCTGGTGGTGGTGGTAGACAAGGTGGTAATCCTGGAGGATCAGGAAACACACCACCTGTAACACCTGCACAAGGGAATGATGGTGGAGCAGGAGATGGTGGTGGAAGCACACAAAGAGGCGGTGGTGGCGGTGGAGCAGGTGCTGCAGGTGCAACTGGAGCTGCTAGTGGTAATGGTGGAGCAGGTGTAACTTCTTCAATAAATGGAACTCCAACAGCAAGAGGTGGTGGAGGAGGTGGTGGATCAGAAAATCAATCAGCAGGGTCAGGTGGTTCTGGAGGTGGAGGAAATGGTGGTCAATATCCATCTTGTACTGCAGCTTCAAATGGTACTGCAAATACTGGTGGAGGAGCAGGTGGTGGATATTCTGCTAGAAAAAATGGTGGTAGTGGAATAGTAATAATAAGATACAAATTTCAGTAGGTAAATTATGAGTGAAATAAAAGTAAATAAAATTAGTCCAAGAACAAATTGTGGTACAGTCCAGTTAGGAGATAGTGGTGACACTATTACAATTCCTGCTGGTGCAACAATTACTAACAACGGAACGCAGACAGGTTTTGGTAGAACTGGCACAGTAAACTGGGATACAACGGCAAAGACTTCAAATTTTACAGCTACTAATGGTGAAGGTTATTTTGTTAACACTACAAGTGGAGCAATAACAGTTACTTTACCAGCAGGTTCAGCTGGTTCAATTGTATCATTAAAAGATTATGCAAACACTTGGGATACAAATAATGTAACCCTTACACCAAATGGAACAGATAAAATTAATGGAACAAATGCAAATGCTTCTTTAAGTACAGAAGATCAATCTGTAACTTTAGTTTATGTAGATTCAACAAAAGGTTGGAGAGCAGTTCAAGATTCAACAAGTAATGTAACTGGAAATGCTCCTATTTCAGCAACAGGTGGAACAATTGTTACTTGTGGTGATTATAAAACTCACATTTTTACAAGTCCAGGCACATTTTGTGTTTCATCTGGTTCAGGTCCTTTAGCTATTACAGAATATTTAGTGATTGGTGGAGGAGCAGGTGCAGGTGCTTATGGTGGAGGTGGTGCAGGTGGTTTTAGACATTTTACTCCTTTAAGTTGTAGTCCAAGTGTTGAGGGCGGAAGTTCAGTACCAGTAACTCCTGGAGGCATACCAATTACAGTAGGTGGAGGAGGAACAGGTGCAAGTCCTGTGGGAGGTTGTGGTTCAAATTCAATTTTTTCAACAATAACATCTGCTGGAGGTGGTGGTGGTGGTGGACCAGGATGTACAGCAGCAGATGGTGGATCTGGTGGAGGTAATGGTTCACCAACTAGTGGAAGTGGTGGAACTGGTAATACTCCACCTGTAAGTCCACCACAAGGTCAACCTGGTGGTCCTGGTGGTCCTATAAATTCAGGTGCAGCTGGATCAGGTGGAGGTGGTGCTTTAAATATAGGAAGTAAAAATTCAACAGGAGGAGAACATCCAACATGTAAGGGTGGAAGTGGAAAAGGTGGTTCAGGTACTTTTATAAATCCAGCTTTTATTGGACCTACAGCTCCAAGTTATGGTGTTCCAGGTCCTAGTCCTGCTAGATGGTTTGGTGGTGGTGGTGGTGGAAATTCTGCTAATGGCTATAGTGGTTATGGAAATAGCACACCTGGTTGTTATCCAACAGATAATGGTCCTAGATGTTCATCACCAATAGGAGGTGGTGGATTTGGTAGAGGAGCTGATGGAAATCCATCTGGTCCATCTTCTCCAACTCCATTAAGAGCAGAAACAGCAGGAACTACAAACACTGGTGGTGGAGGTGGTGCTCCAATAGCAAATGGTGGATCTGGTATAGTAATGATTAGATATAAATTTCAATAATATTTATGAGTTTACTTAAATTTAAAATTAATATATAAGGAGAAACATTATGGCACATTTTGCAAAANTAGGANCTAATGGAAAAGTTATTCAAGTATTAACACTTGATAACAAAGANATGNNAAATGCTGATGGTGTNGAAGATGAAGNAGTAGGTCAACAATATTTAGAGAAACACAACAACTGGGCTGCTCAAATGTGGATTCAAACTTCATACAATACATCTGGTAATAAACATAGTTCAGGCGACAACTCAAAAGCATTTAGAGGAAACTACGCAGGTATAGGTTATACTTGGGATGAAGATAATCAAATCTTTTGGTCTAAAAAACCTTATCCTTCTTGGGTAAAACATATTGCAACAGCTTCTTGGAAATCACCAATCGGAGATGCACCAGATTTAACTGCTGAAAAACAATCACAAAACGAAGCAGGAACTCATAAATGGCAATATGTTTGGAACGAAGATAATCAAACTTGGGATGTTACAGACTTAATGTTATAATTTTTTATGGGTGGTGGAATACAAAAAAAAATCTTATCAGAAGTACATTTAATTTATGGTGATGTTTCAATGCCAGAAGGTTTTGAAATAGACAAAAATAAATTATCTACAGATACTTTACAATCACAAATAAAAAACAAAGATTTTCCATTCTCAAGAACTTGGGATATGCTTAATACATTTATTAGAGATCATGTAGGTGTAGAATACAATATTAATTTAATTAACAAACAAACATGGGGAAACATTTATAAACCTAATGAAACTACTATCCCCTTGCTCAACATAGACCCTGTAGATTTAAGAAACTCACCTGATTATACTTGTTTGTATGGCACAAAAGTAGATAAATGTATGGTTAGAATACATTATGAAGATAATAGAAGAAAAGGTAGAAGCTGGGATATAGAATTAAAAAACAATCAATTTATTATTTTTCCTTCTACTTGTATGTATTACTTAACTAATAATCAAAAGGATAGTTTAAATTTTGTGCAAACAATAACTTATGAATATATCTAATCATTATTGGTATTTTAAATCAGCATTGACACCTAGATTTTGTGATGAAGTGATTCAATATGCTAATAACCAAAAAGAAGTTATGGCAAGAACTGGTGGCTATGGAGATAGAAAATTAAAAAAGCAAGAAGTATTAGATTTAAAAAGAAAAAGAAACTCTGATTTAGTATGGTTGAATGACACATGGATATATAAAGAACTTCATCCTTTTGTGCATGAAGCTAATAGAAATGCTGGTTGGAACTTTGATTGGGAAAGATCAGAGTCTTGTCAATTTACAAAATATAAACTTAATCAATATTATGATTGGCACTGTGATAGCTGGGATAAACCTTATGATCGTAAAGATCCTAATAATCCTGAACATGGTAGAATAAGAAAACTTTCTATGACCTGTCAACTTACTGATGGTTCAGAGTATAAAGGGGGTGAACTAGAGTTTGACTTTAGAAATTATGATCCCCACATGAGAGATGAATCAAAACACAGAATACAATGTAAAGAAATATTACCTAAAGGTTCTATCATTGTATTTCCTAGTTTTGTATGGCATAGAGTAAAACCAGTAACACAAGGAGTGAGGTATAGTCTAGTTGTTTGGCATCTAGGTAAACCATTTAGATAATATGTATATAAATAATTATTTTAACACAACGATATGGTCTGAACAAAAACCAGAGTTTATCAAATCTTTAAACAAAGCTAGTAATAAATATATTAAAGATGCAAGAAACAGAGAAAAAAAATATATAAAAGAACATGGTGATTTTGGTAGATCCTATCATTCTACACCACTTACAGCAGATAATGATTTTTTAGATTTTAGAAATTATATAGGTCAAAAGTCTTGGGAATATTTAGATCATCAAGGTTTTGACATGACACAATATACAACTATGTTTTCTGAAATGTGGGTACAAGAATTTGCTAAAAAAGGTGGTGGTCATCATTCAGCACACATACATTGGAATCAACATGTATCAGGATTTTATTTTTTAAAATGTTCAGACAAAACTTCTTATCCAATATTCCATGAACCAAGAACAGGTGCAAGAGCTACTAAATTAAAAATGAAACCAGATCAAAAAGGTGTATGGGGTGGCACAGAGCTTATACATTTTAAACCTACACCTGGTACATTAATTATATTTCCAGGTTATTTAGAACATGAGTTTGCAGTAGATCATGGTAAAGAACCATTTAGATTTATACATTGGAACATACAAGCTGTGCCAAAAGAAATGGCAAAAGATGTTTAAGAAAAATAAATACGCAATTATTAAACAAGCTATATCAAAAGATTTAGCAACTTTTATTTACAATTATTTTTTAATGAAAAAACAAGTTTACGATACTTGTATGAAATCAAGATACATTTCACCTTATGAAGTTATACTTGGATATTATGAAGGTGCTAATGAACAAATACCAAATACTTATTCTTGTTATTCTGATATTGCTATGGAAACTTTATTATTAAAATGCCAACAAGTAATGGAAAAAACAACAGGACTAAAGCTACAACCAGCTTATACTTATGCAAGAATTTATAAAAAAGGTGATGTTTTAAAAAGACACAAAGATAGATTTTCTTGTGAAATATCAACGACTATGAATTTAGGTGGCGATAAATGGGATATATATCTTGAACCCTCTGGCAAAGAAGGAATGAAAGGTGTAAAAGTTTCTTTAAATCCTGGCGATATGTTGGTATATAGAGGTTGTGAATTAGAACATTGGAGAAATAAATTTAAAGGCAAAGAATGTTGCCAAGTATTTCTTCATTATAATAATAAAAAAACACCAGGTTCAGAGTTCAACTTATTTGACAAAAGACCTCATCTTGGACTTCCATCTTGGTTTAAAAGGTAGTGTTAGGATGGGGGGAGTTTCCACCACAACCACAACTCTCCCCTTCTTAACACTATAAATACTATGGCTAATGTATATAAAAATGCAATGTTTGATTTGACAACTACAAACAAGACAACTGTTTATACTTGTCCAACTGACAGAACAACATTAATTAAATCTATTCAAATAACCAATATTCATTCTGGTGCTGTAGAAGTAGAGGCATTTGTTACAGATGCTTCTAACTCTAATGCAGAACATGAGGTAGCACATATATCTTTAGGTTCAAAGACTGTAGAAAATTTAGTAAAAGGTACAATGGTTTTAGAGTCTGGAGATGCTTTAAAATTAGAAGCAGCATCTGCTAATAATATTGCTGGTATAGTAAGTTATTTAGAAATATTTGACGAAAAAAGTGCTTAACAATATAGCATTTTTAATGTATTTATGGAATTAGTACGAATACCAACTCAAGAACTTGATAAAACTTGGGGTTTAATAGATAAAGATATTAGACAAGCTCTTGCATATTCAAGTCAACTTACCGATTCAGATTTTGTTTTTGAAACTGCAAAAGAAGATAAGTTTCAAGTTTGGATTATCTGGGATAAAAACCAAAAGAAAACAATAGATAAATATTTTGGTGTAGTGGTAACAGAGTTGATACAAAGAAAACTTGGTAAAGTTTGTCATATTTATATTGCAACTGGCAGACAAAGACACAAGTGGCAACACCTCATAAATAAAATTGAGGACTTTGCAAAACAAGAAGGTTGTCAAATGATGGAATTGATTGCTAGACCAGGTTGGCAAAAAGTTTATAATAATTATGGGTACAAAAAAACCCATGTTGTTTTAGAAAAACAAATTAAACAAGAGGAGAATACATGAGTTTTGGAGGAGGATCATCAGGAGGTTCACAACAAACAACACAAGGTGTAACACCTTATTCAGCAGCAGAACCAGCATTAGGACAGATACTTTCTGAAGCTACAAATTTGTATGGTCAAGGTGTAGGTGCAACAGGTTATGTTCCACCAACACAACAAACATTAGCAGGTCTTGCAGGACAAGAAACAATGGCAAATGCTGCACAACAACAATTAGCTGCAACTCTTGGTGGACAATATTTAAATCCTTTTCTTTCACCTTTAATACAAAAAACAGCAGCAGATATTTCAACTGGTGTACAATCACAATTTAGTGGTGCAGGTAGAACTCCAACAAGTCCTATGGCACAACAACAGGCATTAGCTCAAGTTGCACAAGCTGCATTACCTTTAGCATTTCAAACTTATGGACAAGAGAGAGGCAGACAATTAGCTGTTGCATCACAAGCTCCAACATTATTACAAACAGGACAACAATTAGAAGCATTACAAAGACAACAACAAACTGCTCCACTACAAGCATTACAACAATATGCAGGTATTGTTTCACCTATTGCATCTGGTTTTCCAACAACAGTAGCACAAACACAATCACAAGCTAATCCATTTACAACTGCACTTGGAGGTGCATTAGTGGGTGGACAATTTGGTGGTGGAACTGGAGCTATTATTGGAGGAGTGGGTGGATTATTAGGAGGTCTATTATAATGGATAAAATTAATAAAATTATTTATGATATTCAAACTAAAATTAAAAACAAACCTTCAACACACATTTTTGTTTTATATGTTTTAGTTGCAATCGCAATCATTGTATAAGGAGTTTTAATGAGTAGAGAATCCTATGGAGCTGGAGGACAATATGGAGGTGGTTCATCTTCATCATCAAATGCTTCATCAGGAGGATTTGGTGGAGGTAGAGATGCTTCTCAACCAGACTTTAGTCCACCTAGTGCAGGTGGTAGAAATGATAACAGAGATCCTAGTATTCAATATCAAACTCCAACAACAATAACTCCTGAAACAAGAGAAACATTAGAAAATCAAAGAACACAGGCAATAAGAGAGATTAGTCCTATGACTGATCCTAAAAATAAAGCTATTGCTTTAGGTTTAAGTTTGCTTGTTCCTGGATTAGGAACTTTATATGGTGCATATAAAAATGCTACTGCTATGGGTTATAGTATTGATAATCCTTTTGAGGGTATATTTGAAGGGGGTGAGCCTACATTAGATCAAATTAATAATTTAGGAAATAGTGATAATAGAGATTTACAAACTCAAATAGTTTCAAAAGCACCATTTATTTTAACACAAAGTGAAGAAATACCATCAGTAGTTAATGAATATTTTGCTAATGCGAACATAGGTCAACAACTATCTTCTGATTTGCAAACAAGGTACAATAGTGCTAAAAGTAACTTAAACAATATATTAAACATAAAATCTGTAGAAGATCAATTTGGATATGTTGGACAACCAAATTTATTAAACTTAAATTTAACAGGATTAATATAATGTCATTATTAGAAAATTTAAAAAAATATCTTTATGGAACACCAGGCTTAACTTCAATAGATACTGGTGATACACCTGCTTCTGGACAAGGAACACAAGGATTAATTGGTACAGGTGGTGAATCTGGTGGTGGATTACTACAACAAAACTTTAATGCTATGAATCAAGGTAAAGGTTTATTAAGTAATATACCTGAAGGAGCTTTGTTAGGTGCTGCTTTATATGGTCAAGGACTACAAGGTAAAGACCCACTAGCAGGTGCTTTTCCTGCTGTTTTACAATCTGCACAGTTAAAAAAATTAATGACTCCAAAAGTTTCAAAACCAACTGCTTATATTAACAAGTCAACAGGTGAAAGAGAATTAGTTACACCTGAAAAATATGCAGCTAATCCTGAATTATATGCACCATTACCAGAAGTAAAAATGTTTGAAACTGCGGAACAAAAAGAACTTGGTAAAGTTGCAGGAGAAGAATTTAAAACATTAACAACAGCAGCAGCAACAGCTCTTGAAAATAATAATAATTTAGATGTCATGTTAGAACTTGTTAATTTAGATGATATAAAAACTGGTTTTGCTGGTAATTTAAGAACAACAGTTGCAGGTATAGCTGCTGAATTTGGTGTTGAAACTGATATTCAAAATTTAACAGCAGCAGAAGCATTAAATGCTGTTTCTGGTAAAATAGTTTTAGATGGTTTGTCTAATTTTAAAGGTGCAATATCTGATGGTGAAAGAGCTTTTTTAGTTAGTATTACACCTGGATTAACTAATACAATAGAAGGTAATAAAGTATTAATTCAAATTGGTAAAAGAACTAATGATCTTGGTATTGCATTAGCCGGTGAGGCAGAAAAATGGTTGCAAGAAAATAATGGATTATCTAAAAAGAATGCACAAGGTCAATCTTGGCAACAATTTAAAGCTGCGTTTCATAAAGCTAATCCTGTTTTAAATAAAGAATTAAAAAAACAAATTCAAGATTTAAGTACAAAAGTTGATCCAGATTTTAGCAATAACATTGTTACAATGCCAGATGGTAAAAAATATCAAAAAGTAGGTGATAGAATATTTCTAATAAATTAAGGAATCATTATGAAAGAAGTAACGAATCCAGAAAAATTAAAAGAAATAAATGCAGCATTTGGTATCAAAGATTCTGATGAAATTAGTGGTGTAGAAATTACAGATCCTGACAAACTTGCAGAAATAAATAAAGTTATTGAAGATGATAGTTATATTGGAAAATTTAAAAAAGCTATAGGAGCTACAAAGGATTTTTTTACAGGCACAAAAACTACAGAATTTGCAGAGATACCTGAAATAGGTCAATACAAAGGTGATAAATCTTTTACTATTGGTGGTGCTTTACTATTACAACCTAATCAAAAAATTCAAGCACAAATAATACAAGCACAAATACCAGATTCACAAATTTTTAAAGACAGATTTGATAATTTAATAGTGCAAATGCCAGATGGTAAAAATTTTTATTTAAATAAACCTGGTGCTTCTTTACAAGATTTTACACAAACTACTGCACAAATATTATCTTACATACCAGGTTATAGTTTTGCTGTTAAAAAAGCTGGAACAAGTTTATTAAAAAGAGGTACTTATGCAGGTTTAGCAGGTGGTGGTACATCTGTTGCTCAAGATATTGGAAGTATGGCTTTAGGAGGTAAAGATATAGATTATACAAGGGCAGTTGTATCTACTGTTGTACCTGCTGCTTTTGAAACTGTAATAAGTCCTGTCGCAGGATCTATTTATAGAAAAATATTTGGTAATCCTAGTTTTACTAAAACAATAACAGTTAAAGAAAATGGTGTAGATGTTAAAAAAGTAGTTTTAAATGACAAAGGTAAAGCTGCTGCTAAAGAAGCAGGAATAGATGTTAAAAATTTATCTGATGAAGATTTTATTAAAAATTTTGCACAAAAATTATCTTTTGGAACAAAGTCAGATGTTGCAGCTAGTCAAGCAGGTGCAGGTAAATTTAAATTTCAATTATCAAGATCACAAGCTATAGGTGATGAAGAAGGTATAGCTTCTTTATATGAAGCTGCAAAAGGAATATATGGTAAAGATGCTCAAATAACTGCTAAAGATTTTTTAAAAAGACAAGAAATAGACATAGAAACTTCAGCCAAAAATTTAGTTAATAAATTTAATAGGGGTGAAATAGAATATCAATCTATTGAGGATGCTGGTCAAGCTCTTATGCAAGGAGTAAAAAATGTATTTAAGAAAAAATCAGATGAAGTTAAAACAGCTTATAATTATGTTGATAAAGATGGTATTTTCCAAGCTCAAAAAAGTAATGTAGAAGTTTTAAAAGGTTCTGTCAGAAAAGCTGTAGATGAAGCAACTGCGACAGTTGATAAAGATTTAACTCCTGCAACTGTAAAAGCGATAGATGTTATTGATAATTTTGTAAAAAAAGCAAATCTAAAAAAACCAAAGAAAAAAATAGAATCTATAGTATTAAACGATTTAAATAATATTAAGAAAAAATTAAATAGTATTTATAAAACTGCAAACAATAAAACAGATCAAAAAAATGTAGTTACAGTTATAAAAGAGTGGGAAAAATTTGTGGATGATAATGTAGATAATATTTTATTTAGTGGTAATCCAAACAGTTTAGAATTATTAAAAAAAGCAAATCAATTATTTAAAGAAAGAGAACAATTATTTGGTATTAATAAAATTAAAAAAAATGGTTTTAGTATAGATGATAAATCAGGAAAAGTTATTGGTAAAATATTATATGATCCTGAAGTTACACCATTAAAAACAATAGATTATATTTTTGGTAGAGGAACAATAGGAAGATTAGACGAATCATTATCTGTAGTAAAAAAATTAAAAAAAATATTTGATGTAACTGGTATGTCTGCAAAAAAGGCAGCAGAGAAAAGTCCTGATTTTCAAGCATTAAGAACTGGATTTTTTGAAAAATTAGTAAGAGATTCTAGTAGAAATGGTAAATTTTCGCCTACACAATTTGTTAATAATTTTAAAAATTTACAACTTAAAAATAAAGACTTATTAAAAGAATTATTTGATGATGATGAAATAAAATTAATAAGTGAATTTGTTACAGAGGTTGAAAAAACATTTAAACCTAGAGATTTAGTAAATCCTTCAAATACTGCATCAGCTTTAATGAGAGCTATAAATGGTGTTGCTAGACAATTAGTTGGTATATTAGGTTTTAAAACAGCTAGTATTCAAGGTTTGTTATTTGCAAGAAGTGCTTTTGATAGATCAAAAGATATTATAAGTGCTAAACAAGCAGAAAAAATTATTGGTAAAGAAATTGCAGTTAATTTTGCAAAACCAATAAATCCAGTTATAGACATAGGAGCTATTATATCAGGTCAAGAAATCTTAAATAATATAAGAACTACAAACGCACCTCAATTTCCTCCATCATTATTAGAAAGATAAAATGCCAACACAATCTCAAAAAAATTCTCAAGACATTATAAAACTACAAGGTGAATTAAAGTTAGTACATCAAAAGATTGACACTATAAAAAACAACCACCTTAAACACATGGATGACAAGATAAATAATATATATAAAATCTTATGGTTCGTAGCTGCATTAAGCATATCAAGTCTAGTCAATCTAGTCTTAAGTCTAATAAAATAGACATATCTGAAAGACAAAAAAAAACATCTATTAAGGGTGTCGTAGGAGAATACGAAACTATTGCTAGACTTACCAAAGAAGGTTTTTTTGTTGCTAAATCAGTAGATCCTGCTTGTCCTTTTGATATTGTTATCGTTGACAAAGATGGTAAAATAACACTCATTGATATTAAAACAATTACCTATAGAAAAACAAATAAAGGTAAAAGTTTAAAAGACAAACCTAAAGGTTCTTACAAGATTTGTAGAAGTCCTACTAAAGAACAGAAAAGATTAGGTATAAAATTAATTATGGTAGATTATGAAAAATAGACCTTTAAACATATCAGAATCGGCAGCCGTTCAAATGCCGATGAAGACGGTTGCCAGTTTGATAGTGCTTGTCGCTGCAGGAGTACTAGCTTTTACAGAAATAACTGCAAGATTAGTATCGTTAGAAACATCAAGAGAATTATTTGAAAATGATTTGCTTAAAAAAAGTGAGCAAGTACCCATAGATCAAGAGCAACATTTTTTGTTGGAGGATCTTTACAAAACTGTAGAAAAATTACAATCAACACAAGAAATGAATATGACCAATAAAGTTAACATAGAATTTTTAAGTTCACAATTGGATAAAGCACTAGCTGATATTGAAGAATTAAAAGATAAAGTTAGAGAAAATGGAAAAAATTACTAATGATTGAAACTGTAGTAGCATTACTAATGATCGTTAATAACGAAATAAAAGAACATAGAATACAAGAGTCTATGAGTGAATGTTTAAAAGGTAAGAGAGTTGCATCCAGAAAAATAGCTGACAATGTTTCTTATCAATGTATTAAATCAAAAGCAGAATTGGAAGATAATATAGATGGTAGTAAATCAATTAAAAAATTAATATTAGAATGATAGATAAATATATATACAAAATTTTAGGTTTCTTTGATACTTGGTCAGAAAAATTAGATAAAGTATTTTTCCCACCAAAAAAGAAAAGAAAAAAGAAGTGCAAAGATTGTCATTGTAAATGCCATTGTGATAAAGAATTACATACACATTGGTATGATGGTGATTTATGTACTTGTGATAACTGCAAACATTAAGGATTTTATGAGGTGTAACTATGGAATATTTACTGATAAAACTAGAATGTTTGTGCAGAAAACTATATGGTCTTGTTTGGCGATGGCGAATAAGATTTACAGGTAACTTGGAGAAAAGAAATGTACGAAGAATTAAAAGAACAAATAAAAGAACATGAAGGTTTTGTACCAAGAACTTATAAAGATAGTTTAGGTAAAAGAACTATTGGATTTGGTCATCTATGTGTAGAACCTGAACAATGGGATGATGACAAAGAATACACAAGAGAAGAACTAGAAAGAGTATTTGATAATGATTTTGAAGAAGCTCTTAAAAATGCCGAATCACTTATAGGTGAAAGATCAATAAACTTTATTGCTAAACAAGTAATAATAGAAATGGTGTTTCAACTAGGTATAGGTGGTGTAGGTAAATTTAAAAAGATGTGGTCAGCACTAGATAATGAAGACTATGGCGAAGCATCTTTTCAAATGATGGATAGTTTGTGGGCGAAACAAACACCTAACAGAGCAGAAAAACTATCTCAAAAAATGCGATCTGCAAAAACATAGGAGGTATCATGTGGTTTAGTGCAATAAAATTAGCTATCAATGCTGGTAGCCACATCTATAAAAAGAAACAAGAAACTAAAATGCGTATGGCAGATGCTCAATATCTTCATGCAGAAAAGATGGCTAGGGGAGAAGAAAATTATCAGGGAAAACTTTTAGAGGCAAGACAATCAGACTGGAAAGACGAATTTGTATTGGTCGTTTTAACTTTGCCGATATTAGTGATTGCCTATGGAGTTTTCAGCGAAGATCCTGCTGCGTCTGCAAAAATAAAAGAGTTCTTTGAACAATTCCAACAGCTCCCATCATGGTTTACTAATCTTTGGATTTTAGTCGTTGCGTCAATATATGGTATAAAAGGTACACAGATTTTTCGTAATAAAAAATAAATGTCTGATAGTATAGATATAATTAACGAATACAAAGATCAGGTTCGTATTCTTAAACAAGAAGTTGCAGAGCTTCAAGACGCAGGTAAGTCTAAAGATTCTGCAAATAAAAGATGTTTACAAAAATTAGAACATTTGACCAAAGACCTTGAAGACGCAAATAACAGAATCAAAGAGTTGGAGGAGAAAAAGGATGATAAATGAAAATAATGCTTACAATTGTTATGTGCAGCACTCTAGCCAACACTTGCTTAGAACCACACACATATCCCAAAGTTTATAATACTTACTACGAATGTGCTTATTAGATGGCTACCAAAAATCANTAGATAAGACTAAAGANATAGGTAGATTAGAAACTAATAAATATCAAATATACTCTAAATTTGGCTGTATAGANATAATNACTCCTATGCCAAAACCNAAAATAAAAGCATGATTTATTGTATTTTATGGAAAAGANATGNTAAACATGAAATGTTTACAAATCAAATATTTAGCACAGAAAAAGATGCTATTGATTTTGCAAAAAGATCAAAACTTAAAAAAAAACATGATTGCAGAATAAAAGAATATGATTATAAATATTTTAATGGAGTTACATTAGACGATGGCGATAGACAAATCTAAAATGAAATGCAATACACCTAGACGACAAGTACAAGGTGGTAAAAAATTTGTAGTCAAAGCCTGTAAAGGTGGTAAAGAAAAGATCATTAGATATGGCGATGCCAATATGAAAATAAGAAAAAACAACCCAGCAGCNAGAAAAAGTTTTAGAGCAAGNCACAGATGTGCTAGTGCTAAAGATATATTCTCTGCNAGATATTGGTCTTGCAAAAAATGGTGAGGTCTATTATAAAATTTATAGTGAGAGCTAGAATGTTTTACGCAGATATAAGAGGACATCATGGTAAAAGATGGAACTATGAACCTAGTGATCATTATATGGGTAGAAAAAAACAATCAAACAATAGGAGATAATCATGCCAAAACATAGTGGAATGAAAAAGAAAAAAAAGAAGAAGAAAAAAAATAAAAAAATGAAAAGCAAATATTAATATTAGGTGTAATCATTTTTATGGTTGGGTATGGTTGGAGGGTTTAATTATAGGAGAAAATATGCCAAAAGGTAAAAATAAAAAGTATAGTAAAAAACAAATGAAGATAGCAAAAATGGCTGCTCCATTTGATCAAATAACTGGTGCTGATTTTAAAGCACTTAGAAAAAAGAAAAAAAGAAAAGTATGATGAAAACAGTTAAAGCACCCAAAGGGTTTCATTGGATGAAAAAAGGTAATTCATATAAACTTATGAAAGGTGCATANAAGCCACATAAAGGTGCTGTTAAGACAGCTAAATTTATGGTACAAAAAANACACTCAGGATGAAACAATTAATTATTGATGCTTTAGAAAAAAGGTATCAAGCAGAAATATCTCATGCTGATGCCACTATAAAAATTTATTTTAACAATAGTGTTGGAATAGGAGAACACCCACAACATATTGATGAGGTAGATAAGATGATTGAAAAAATTGCNAATGCAGAAGAAAAAATAAAAATATTAAAGGAGTTTGAATAATGGCAAAATTATGTGCAAGAGGTAAAGCTGCTGCAAAACGTAAATTTAAAGTTTATCCTTCAGCTTATGCTAATATGTATGCTAGTGCAGTTTGTTCTGGTAAAATAGTTCCTGGTGGTCGAAAGAAAAAAAAAGCTAAAAAAAGAAAAAGATAATGTCAAAAGGTTTAAGATCATGGGTAAGAGCTAACTGGGTTGATATAGCAAATCCAAGATCAGATGGTTCTTTTCCTAAATGTGGTAGATCAAAAGGTGAAAAAAGAAGAAACTATCCTAAATGTGTACCNGCTGCAAAAGCTAGATCCATGAGTCCTTCACAAAGGAGAGCTGCTGTATCAAGAAAGAAAAAAGCAGAGAGAAGACCAAGAAAAGGCAAACGACCTAACTATGCAAGAACCTAAAAAAAATTTTAGGTCTGACGAAAACAGATTTATATATAATAAACAATTTAAATATTTAAGAACCCCTAAAGACATCTGGCAACAATTGTCTAAAGAATTTAATTTTACTATTGATTGTTGTGCCTCAGATCAAAATCATTTATTACCAAGATATTATACNATTGAAGATGATTGTTTGACTAAAGATTGGTCAGGGGAAATTGCTTATATACACCCAATGTTCGATGGTAAAATAGGTAAGTTTGTAGAAAAAGCATACAATACAGATAATTTTATTGGTGTTTTTTTATTACCAGCATCAACACATACAAAGTATTTTCATGATTATTGTTACCATAATCCTAATTGTGAAATAAGATTTTTACGAAAACCAGTAAAAGGTTTTCATTTTGGACATGATGATGGCACAGAAGATGACCCAAATGCTCTTGGATATTTAAAACCATTAATGATATTGATATTTAGAAATGGCAAAAAAAACATGGAACAAAACAAAAAATAGAATTTTAGTAGTTGGTGTATGTAAATATTGCCATAAAGAATTAATTAATACTGATAGCTTTGTTTCGTTTTATGGTGGAGGTCATGCTCATTATCAATGTATGAAAGAAGATGATGAGTTGCAGAAAAAAGTCTTGGATAGTGTAGAGCAACAATTAAAAGAAGAAAAAAAATTTGACTGGTAGTGAATAGAGTTAGTGTTCTTTAATGTTTATTAAGGTATTTGACCTTTTTATTATATTTTCGTATAAAGGTGTTGGCTAACTTTAATTTAGTTTGCCATTTACCGATAAGTTTTTGGTAGTGTTCTAATTTCTTTAGTCGTTTTTCATCTTTGGACAAGATAACAACTTTAGGCTTTAGGACACCATTAAGCCAATTTTTTTCTTGCACATATTTTATCATGGCAAGTTCAAGTTCGGCTTGTTGGAAACAATGATTAGGCATGGTTGGTCTTAACCATCTATGAACCATGTGAGATACATCATGGATTAATCTTCTCCAGCCATTGTGTAATTGACTTGCATCACCTGATAAACAAACCCAACATTTCCTAGTATAAATGTTCCAAGTTTTTGAGCCAAATGATCTAGTTTTTCTAACTGACATTTTTCTCTTAACCCATTCATCTTTATAAGGATGTTTTGTTTGTTTTCTTCCAAACTTTTTTACTAACAAAGAATATGCTTTTTGACATTCTTCTCTAGTAATATAAGGAAGATTATTAGGTAAAGTATTATTACACTCATTGTACTTTTTTTTCTCTTTCACAACTTTTTCAAGAGTAGCCATTTTGCTATCTATTGAAGTTATGAATTGGTTTATGTTTGTTGACATAATGCTCCTATTCTAAGAACTAACTTAACTCTATTCACAATGTTTTATAGCTAAGTGATTTTTTAATCACTAATAAAAATTTCTCATAAAAATTTTTATAATGACATTATATCAAATTGCATTTTTCAATTTTTG
>FUFK010064288.1_pt1 | contig 23401 bp, 27 predicted proteins | sample 1021851 | NCBI WGS metagenome assembly FUFK01 (sample SAMEA51879418, study PRJEB19060) | metagenome | reverse complement strand
CAGAGGCTGTTGAGTGTCATGTTGGTGAAGAGGAGCAACTAAAAAATCTAGTTGAATCAACTATAAAAACATACGGTAAAATCGACATATTAGTTAATAATGCAGGAATCAATCCCGTTTTTGATAGACTTGAAAATGCAGATGATAAATTATTTAATAAGATTATTGACATTAATGTCAAAGCTGCGTTTAAACTTTCGAATATGGTTATGAAATACATGAAAGAAAATAATTCAGGATCCATCATTAATATTTCATCAGTTGAAGGACATAAACCAGACAAAGGCCTAGGAGTATATTCAATTAGCAAGGCAGCTATTAGTATGCTAACAAAGTCACAAGCAAAGGAGTGGGGTAAATATGGAATCCGATCCAACGCAATTTGTCCCGGATTAATTAAAACAAAACTTAGCTCAGCTTTATGGCAAAATGAAGAGATGTTAGAAATATGGCTCAAAGATCTACCAATTAGAAAAGCTGCAGAACCCTCAGAAATATCAGGAATGGCGGTTTACTTGGCATCAAATGCATCTAGTTATACTACAGGAGAGACCTTTAATATAGATGGTGGATATATGATAAACTAAAACTATAATATGGAGAAATCTTATTCAACGGAAATAGAAAATTTAGAAGATCTTAATACATACCTTAATAAAGAGATAGGTATTTCAGATTGGTTTGAAATGACTCAAGACAAAGTAAATTCATTTGCAGAATTAACTCAAGATAAACAGTGGATACATATTGACCAGGAGAAAGCAAAACTTTATTCTCCATATAAGAAAACTATAGCTCATGGATTCCATGTTTTGTCTTTTGCATCTCAGGTTGTCTTCCAGACACTAAAGTTAAAAAATGTTGCCCTTGCTGTAAATTATGGTTTAGAAAAAGTGAGATTCCCTAATGCTACACCCGCCGAATCAAAGTTTAGAGGCAGGGTTTCGTTAATAAATATAGAGGATGTTGAAGGTGGAGCTAAATATACTTTTAAAATTATTTTTGAAGTAGAAGGAGAAACAAAACCTGTATGTGTTGCTGAAACAATTTCTTTAATATATTCAATGCCAAATTGAAGCAACTATAGATACCAATAATATGGAATTTAAAGAATTAAAAGAAAAAATAGGAAAATTTGTAAAAGAAGAACTATACTCATTAGAGCCATGGATATACAGCTCAGAATGGGATGAAAAACTCCCCAAACTCAACGAGCTACGAGAAAAAGTTAAAAAAATGGGGCTTTGGTTGCCTCAGATCTCAACTAATTATGGAGGTCTTGGCCTAACACTTGAAGAGCATGGGGAGATTAGTGAAATACTTGGTGGAAGTCCATATGGTTTTTATTTATTTAATTGCCAAGCACCTGATGCTGGTAATATGGAAATTTTAATTGAAGTAGGGACTTCTCAACAGAAAAAAGATTACTTAACACCTCTTTTAGAAGGAAAGACAAGAAGTTGCTTTGCCATGACTGAACCTGGTTATGCAGGATCAAATCCTACAAGAATGGGTACAATAGCAAAAAAAGAAAATGGAAACTATATTATAAATGGACATAAGTGGTTTACTTCAAGCTTTGATGGAGCAGACTTTGCAATAGTTATGGTAGTAACCGATCCTGATGAGGCAAACCCNTATAAAAGAGCAAGTCAAATTATAGTTCCTACTAANACTNAAGGAGTTGAGTTTGTNAGAAATGTNTCTATAATGGGACATCCTGGNGGNGGNTGGGAGAGTCATGCAGAAATTAAATTTAANAATGTNNTTGTACCCGAATCAAATNTACTNGGTTNTGANGGAGATGGTTTNGCTATTGCTCAAAAAAGACTTGGACCNGGAAGGATCCATCATTGTATGAGATGGATCGGTATGTGTGAAAGAGCATTTACCCTAATGTGTGAAAGAGCAATATCAAGAGAATTAGAGGATGGAGTTTACCTTTCAGATAAGCAAACAATTCAAAACTGGATTGCAGAGTCTAGGGCTGAAATTAATGCAGCTCGATTATTGGTTAAAGAAACTGCAATGAAAATAGATTCATTAGGAGCTTCCAATGCAAGAGCTGAGATTTCAATTATNAAATTNTATTGTGCTAACGTGCTTCAAAAAGTTGTTGATTATGCTATTCAAGTCCANGGTGCATTNGGAGTNACAGATGATATTATACTATCATCATTTTATAGACATGAAAGAGCAGCCAGAATTTATGANGGAGCAGATGAAGTTCATAAAACNAGGTTANCNAGACTNATTCTTAAGTCATTTAAAAAATAAAAAAATCTTAAAGTTCAATTAAATAATGTCTAAAAAATTAATTGATAGGCCTACAGAAATAAGAGATGATGAAAAACTTAATAATTCAAAGCTATTCGAATATCTTTCAGAGATTATAGATCTTGATATTGAAAGTTTTGATATTCTTCAGTTCCCCTCAGGTTACTCTAATCTTACTTATTTAATTAAGTCAAATGAAAAGGAATACGTTCTGAGAAAACCACCTCACGGTGCAAAAATAAAATCTGGACATGATATGTCAAGAGAGTTTAAAGTTCTTTCCTCACTTAAAGATCACTATCATAAAACCCCTGATCCAATTCACTATTGTTCTGATAAGGATATTATTGGCTCAGATTTTTATTTAATGGAGAGAGTTAAGGGTGTTATTTTAAGGAGTAACAATTATAGTCAAATCGTTAAAGATAAATCTCAATTTAATTTTCTTTCAGAACAGTTTGTAGAATCCTTTGTTGAACTTCATAAAATTGATATAAATAAAATTGGATTAAGTGATTTTGGAAATCCTGAAGGGTATAATTCTAGACAAGTTCATGGCTGGTGTAAAAGATATGACGATTCAAAAACAGAAGAATTAAAGGAAATTGAAATAGTCATGGACTGGTTAAAGTCAAATATATCTCAATCTAAATATGTCTCACTGATTCATAATGACTTTAAATATGACAATTTAGTCTTAGATGAGAATGATTTATCAATTAAAGCTATACTCGATTGGGAAATGTGTACTATTGGGGATCCTTTTATGGACTTAGGGACATCTCTTGCTTATTGGATTCAACATAATGATCCAGATTTTATTAAAGGAGTTGGCCTTAATATAACTTTAGATAGCAATAATCCAACAAGAAATAAAATTCTTAATCTATACTCTGAAAAATTCGGAAATAAAATTGAAAATATTGTCTTTTATTTTGTCTTCGGACTATTCAAAATAGCTGTAATAGTTCAACAAATATTCTTTAGATATAAGAATGGTTTTACTAAGGATGCGCGTTTTAAACATCTTAACCTTGTTGTAAAGGCATATTCATTTTTAGCAATAAAATCAATTGAAAAACAAAAAATTGAGCTATGACTAAACATCCAATCTATTGTTGCGTTTTTTCTTGATAAATTATCAAAATTGAAGGCATTTTAGCTTTTAAAATATAATCATACAACATATATTTGCACTTTAATTTTATAAACGTAAAAAATGTCAAAAAATATAGGTAAAGTTTCAAAAGTAATTGGAGCTGTTGTTGATGTTGAGTTCTCATCAAAAGAAAGTATCCTGCCTGAGATATATGACTCACTTGAGATTAAAAGAGAAGATGGTACTATCTTAGTTCTTGAGGTTCAATCTCACATAGGTGAAAATATTGTTAGAACAATATCAATGGATTCAACTGATGGACTCAGCAGAGGTACAGAAGCTGTAGCAACTGGCAGCCCAATACAAATGCCAATTGGTAAAGAAGTTTATGGGAGACTTTTTAATGTTGTTGGCGACCCAATTGATGGTCTTGAAGTATTACCTAAAATTAATGATGACGGGATGTCTATCCATAGGCAAGCTCCTGACTTTGATCAACTATCAACATCTACTGAAGTTTTATTTACAGGAATAAAAGTTATTGATCTTATTGAGCCATATGCTAAAGGTGGTAAGATTGGATTATTTGGTGGAGCTGGAGTAGGTAAAACAGTACTAATTCAGGAACTAATTAATAACATCGCAAAGGGTCATGGAGGTCTTTCTGTATTTGCAGGAGTTGGTGAGCGAACTAGAGAAGGTAACGACCTATTGAGAGAGATGATAGAATCAGGAATTATAAATTATGGGGATGATTTTAAAAAGTCTATGGAAGCAGGAGAATGGGATTTAAGTAAAGTTGATAAAAAGGCATTATTAGAGTCAAAAGCTACCTTTGTATTTGGGCAAATGAATGAGCCTCCTGGAGCTAGAGCTAGGGTTGCACTATCTGGACTAACTGTTGCTGAATATTTTAGAGATGGAGGAGCTGATGGTCAAGGAAAAGATGTCTTATTCTTTGTTGATAATATTTTCAGATTTACACAAGCTGGTTCTGAAGTTTCTGCTCTTCTTGGAAGAATGCCTTCAGCTGTAGGATATCAGCCTACACTAGCTACTGAGATGGGTGCAATGCAGGAAAGAATTACATCAACAAAAAATGGATCAATTACATCTGTGCAAGCAGTATATGTTCCAGCTGATGATTTAACAGATCCAGCACCTGCTACTACTTTTGCGCATCTAGATGCTACTACTGTACTGTCGAGAAAGATTGCAGAACTGGGTATTTATCCTGCAGTAGATCCACTAGATTCTACTTCAAGAATTTTAACTCCTGAAATATTAGGAGATGAGCATTATGACTGTGCTCAACGTGTTAAAGAATTACTTCAGAGATACAAAGAACTTCAAGATATAATCGCTATCCTTGGTATGGAAGAGTTATCTGAAGAAGATAAATTAGCTGTAGCAAGAGCAAGAAGAGTTCAAAGGTTTTTATCACAACCATTTCATGTTGCAGAGCAATTTACTGGAATCCCTGGAGCATTGGTTGACATCAAGGATACAATCAAAGGTTTTAATATGATAATGGATGGTGAGCTTGATCACATTCCTGAAGCGGCTTTTAACCTAAAGGGTACTATTGAAGAGGCAATTGAGGCAGGTGAAAANATGCTTGCTGAAACAAAATAACAATGTATCTAGAAATAATTACTCCAGAGCAAACTCTTTNNAAAGGNGAAGTTGATTCNGTTCTCTTTCCAGGTTCANTAGGAGACTTCCAAGTTCTAAATAATCATGCACCTATTGTCTCTACTTTAAAGAAAGGAGAAGTTAAAATTATTGGTAAGTTGAATCTTGATTCTAGTGTTAAGGATCAATTTGAAATTTCTGATAAAGAAACAATACTTAAAATTGAGTCTGGAACTGTTGAGATGAATAACAATCAAGTTACATTGTTAGTTGATTAACAAATTTTATTACTTTATCTATTTCCCAGCCTTTATAAGTAAGACTCCTAATTATTTTATCTTTTAATTTTGGTGAGGGTTTTTCTGCAGTAACAATTTGTTTTTCACATAAGTTTTTAAGCTTATCATTATACTCTTTTTCACTAATTTGAGCTAATGCCTTATTAATATTCCAATCTGAAATATTTCTGGATTTTAACTCATTAATAATTCTAACTTTACCCCAATTGTTATTATTAAATTTACCCCTTACATAAGCCTCAGAGAATCTGGTTTCACATAAAAAGTTTTCATCGATTAAATAGCATAAGTATTCATCAAGATCTTGTCCAAATACTCCCAGGCTATTTAATTTCCTTTTTACCTCAGAGTGACATCTTTCCTGATAAGCACAATAATTTTCAATTTTTCTCTTTACTGAAGATTCCATCTTATAATATAAAAAAAACCGCTTAGAATCTCTAAGCGGTTTTATTATCATTTTATTTTAAAATTTTAGATCTATTATTAGTAAAGCTATACTGAAGGTATAAATAAGAGTCTCTGGGTACAATTTTAATTACCCTTTTATAATGAAAACTCCATCTATTCTTCAAAGAAAATAGACCTTTGTTTATATACGCTGCTACAAATGGATGAACGTGAATATAAATTGTTCCACTTTTATAGCGCGAATTCTTAACTATCTTGTTAAGTTCAGCATTGATTTTGTCAACCAGTAGAATAGGTGCTTCCACTTCTAAGTCTTTATTTGGATTTGCTTCTTTTGTTTTAATACTCATTTCAGGCCTTACTCTTTGCCTAGTTATTTGAATTAATCCAAACTTACTTGGTGGAAGAATCTTATGTTTTGTTCTATCTTTTGCCATTTCTGCACAGAAATGATCAAAAAGCTTTTTTCTGTTTTCTCTTGTAGTTAAGTCTATAAAATCCACAACTATAATTCCTCCCATATCTCTTAATCTTAATTGCCTCGCAATTTCTGCTGAAGCTATTAAGTTTACTTCCATAGCTGTCTCCTCTTGTGTTTTTGATTTGTTTGATCTGTTTCCACTATTAACATCAATCACATGAAGAGCTTCAGTATGTTCAATAATAAGATATGCACCTTTTTGCATTGAGACAGTTCTACCAAATGATGATTTAATCTGTCTTTCAATTCCATATTTTTCAAAAATTGGAGTTACACCTTTATAGAGTTTCACAATTGAAGATTTACCTGGAGCTATAACTTTTATATATTCCTTTATCTCAGAATACAAATTAGGATCATCTAAATATATATTTGAGAACGAATCATCAAATACATCTCTTAATTTAGATGTGGTTCTATTAATTTCTCCTAAGATTTTTGTTGGATAAGAGTTTGCTTTACTAAAGTTTATACAAAGTCTTTTCCATCTCAAAATCAAATCTTTAAGATCTCCTTCTAACTCACTTACAGTTTTATTTTTTGCTACGGTTCGAATAATTACTCCAAATCCTTTTGGCTTAATATTCTTAACTAAGTTTTTTAGTCTTTTTTTCTCATCTTGACTTTTAATCTTTTGTGAAATAGAGATTCTCTCTGAAAAGGGAATCAGAACCATAAATCTACCTGCTAAAGAAATCTCAGAACTTAATCTTGGACCTTTAGTTGATATAGGCTCTTTTATTATTTGTACTAAAGTTGTCTGCTTTGCAATGAGACAATCCTTAATTAGTCCGTTTTTTGGAATATCTTTTTCAAATTGAAACTTATTAAATGAAAAAGATTTTACTTTTTTATTATCAATTTCATCAACAAATTTTGATAATGATAAAAGTTTTGGACCTAAGTCATGATAGTGAAGAAAACCATCCTTTTCGTGACCTACATTAACAAATGCAGCATTTAGACCTGGAATAGTTTTTCTAATTTTTGCAACAAAAATATCACCTACTGAAAACTTGTTTTTACCTACTTCCTTATCAAGCTCAATTAGTCTTCCTTCATTGAGCATTGCAAAATCAACAGCATTTGAATTTGATCTTATAATCAATTCTTTTTTCACTGTTTTTAAATTTATTTCTACAATAAAGTAGAAAGGTTAAACATTTTCAACATTAATATAACTTTCGCTATATTTTATTTCAAAGAACTTGGGATGTTTAGAGTGTATCCCAAAACACTATTTCTTTTTGTGTCTATTTGCTCTCGCTCTTTTTTTTCTTTTGTGCGTCGCAACCTTGTGTCTTTTTCTTTTTTTACCGCTAGGCATACTTGTTATTTTTAATTAGCCGACTGGCACACTTTTTTTAACAGATTCAACAAAAGTTTTTGAGGGTTTAAAAGAAGGAATATTATGAGCTGGAATAATTACAGCTGTATTTTTTGAAATATTTCTACCTGTTTTTTCTGCTCTAGTTTTAACAATAAAACTTCCAAANCCTCTCAAGTAAACGTTATTATTTTTTTGGAGTGAGTTTTTAATTTCATCCATAAATTTTTCTGCGATCATTTGTACATCAGTTTTATCAACCCCTGTTTGATCTGAAATATTTTTTACAATATCTGCCTTTGTCATTTTCTGTTATTTGGTTATACAATTAGCTTTTAAGGCTAGCAAATATATAAATTTAAATTTTAAATTAGTGCCATACTTATATATAAATTACTATATATATGCCCTTAGAAATAGAGCTTTTAAAATGGTACAGTTTAAATAAACGAGATCTACCTTGGAGAAAAAATAATGATCCATACAGAGTTTGGGTATCAGAAATAATTCTTCAACAAACAAGAATAACTCAGGGCAAAAAATACTTTAATGATTTTATAGATAAATTTCCTACTATTTATGATTTAGCAAATTCAGATGAGGATACAGTGCTGAAATCTTGGCAAGGTCTTGGATATTATAATAGAGCTATAAATCTACATAAAACCTCAAAGATCATAGTAAATGATCTAGGTGGAAAATTTCCAACAACATATGATCAATTAATAAAACTTAAAGGAATAGGGGATTATACTGCTTCTGCTATTTCATCAATCTGTTTTAATAAATATAACCCAGTTGTAGACGGCAATGTCTTAAGATTTATATCAAGAATTTATGGAGTTAAAATACCAATTGATTCAGCTCAAGGAAAGAAAAAAATAAAGGAATTTGCTAATAAACTAATTCAAAAAACTAAAACGCCAGGAGATTTTAATCAAGCTTTGATGGAGTTTGGAGCGTTATCATGCACCCCGTTTCCAGATTGTCAATTATGTATTTTTAATTCAAAATGTTTAGCATTTAAAAAAAACAAAGTAGACTCAATACCAGTTAAAACCCAAAAGAAAAAAATCAGAAAACGCTACTTTAATTATTTAGTTTTTAAAGGCAATGATGGTAAAACATTTATTAATCAAAGGAAAGAAAAAGATATTTGGTATAAACTCTATCAGTTCCCATTAATTGAAAAAGATGTTTTAGACGACGATATTTTATTAAGTAGTGATTTCTCGGAATATTTAAAAAATAATAAATTGAAAATCACTAATACTGAACATGAAATAATTAGATATAAACATGTACTATCACATCAGCATTTGTTCATTGCTTTTTACTTAATTAATTTAAATACAGTTGTTAAGGATGGATATGATATATCTAATTTGAATGATTTTACTTTTCCAGTACCCATTTCAAATTTTATTAGTAAGTACTTAATCTAGGAAGTTGAATTTTGTATATTTAGTAATAAATTATTTAAACGATGAGTGGAACGTTAAATAAAGTAATGTTAATTGGCCATCTTGGAGATGATGTAAAAATTAAACATTTTGATAATGGTGGTTGTATTGCAAGATTTCCATTGGCAACTAATGAGTCATATATAAATAAAACAACTAATGAAAAAGTAACCAACACAGATTGGCATAACATAGTTGTTAGAAATAAAGCAGCTGAAATTTGTGAGAAATATTTATCTAAAGGTGACAAACTTTATGTTGAGGGGAAACTAAGAACAAGAAAATGGCAAGCTGACGATGGATCTGATAAATATACTACCGAGGTAAATGTTGATGAATTTACATTTTTATCTTCAAAGAATGAATCTAAAGTTAGCTTGGAAGAAGAGCCAAAAATATCTTCTGATCATGAGTCTAGAGAACAAGAAGATGACCTACCTTTTTAGTTTTCTAAAACAAACTCAAAAAATTACTTAGAGGTGATAGTAAAGCTGACACTTATAATAGTCTTTTTAGTTCTATCGGCTTTGACTTCGGGGTGTGAGGTTGCTTTTTTTTCCCTTGATAAATTTAATCTTAGAGAACAGAATTCTAATAGATTAATTAAAAAAATTGAAGCTCTTTTAGAAAAACCTAAAAGACTCCTTGCAACAATTTTAATTTCAAATAATTTTATAAATATTACAATTGTAATACTGTTTGCCTCAATTGATAATCCATTTTTAAGCTCAATAAACAATCCTATAATAGAAACAATTATCGAAGTTGGCATTATAGGTATGATGATACTATTTGTTGGAGATATTTTGCCAAAAATTTATGCAAATAGAAATCCTTTAGTATTTGCTAAAGTCATGGCAAACCCTATCTATTTTCTTGATAGATATTTGCTATTGTTATTTAACCAACCAATGAGTAAATCCATGAACTATCTTGAATCAAATTTATCTAAGGATAATGATCAGCTTTCAGTAGATAAATTATCTCAAGCACTAGAACTTACTGATTCAAATGAAACAAGTTCTGAAGAAAAGAAGATTTTGACAGGAATTGTAAATTTTGGTAATGTTGAAACAAGGCAGATTATGTGTCCTAGGGTAGATGTTTTTGCTATTGAATCCAATAAAAAAATTTATGAAATTATAGATGAGCTTATCTCCCAGGGGTTTTCTAGAGTTCCAGTTTATGAAGAAAACCTTGATAAAATTAAGGGAGTTTTATATGTCAAAGATCTCTTGCCTCATATTGAAGATGATAATTTTAATTGGATGTCATTGTTAAGAAAGCCATTATATATTCCAGAAAACAAAAAACTTGACGATCTTTTAACTGAATTTAAAGTGAAAAAAATCCATATGGCAATTGTTGTTGATGAATATGGAGGTACTTCTGGAATAATTACCCTAGAGGATGTTATAGAAGAAATTTTTGGTGACATAAGTGATGAATTTGATGAAGAAGAAACTATGTTCTCTAAGCTTGATGATAATACATATATTTTTGATTCCAAAATCAATTTACAGGATTTTTATAGATCAATTAATTTAAAAGACTCATCAACTTTTGATGAAATATCAACTGAAATTGAAACTTTAGGGGGACTACTTATTGAAAAAACAAAAAAAATTCCTCGAGTTGGTGAGATTATTTATCATAACGATTATAAATTTATCATCGAAGTTGTAGATAAAAAAAGAATTAAACAAGTAAAGTTAATCTTACCAAAATAAATTATTAATTGAATATTGGAGTTAGAAAATGGGGAACATTAATAATACTATCTATAATATGGGGTAGTTCATATATACTAATAAAAAAAGGGTTAACAGGATTAACTCCTGTACAATTAGGTTCATTAAGAATGATAATTACAGCTATTCTAATTGTTCCATTCAGTATCAATAAGCTTAAGAATATACCAAAAGATAAAATTAAATGGGTGGTTTTTTCAGCATTTATTGGAACCTTTTTTCCAAATTATTTATTTGCATTTGCAGAAACCGAAATTTCTAGTGCTGTAGCAGGAGTAATGGTATCACTTACACCTTTATTTACATTAATAATAAGTGTTTTATTTTTTAAAGAGGAATTTTTTAAAAAACAATTTGTAGGTGTACTTATAGGTTTTGTTGGAATTCTAATTTTAGTTAATACTGAGTTTTTAATTTCAGGTCTAAACTTATTATACGTTTCTTTTACAATTTTAGCTGCATTTTTCTATGCGGTAAATGCTAATATTTTGAAATATAAATTACCAGGTATTTCAGCTGTTGCAATAATTGGAATGAGTTTTATATTTCTATTTTTACCTGCTGCTATAATTCTATTCTTTACTGAATTTCCATTCCAAACTTTCACTTCAGATCCTTTAATAATAGAGTCAATAATTTACATCGTTGTACTTGCATTCTTTGGAACAGCAATTGCAAAAGTTTTATACATAAAACTTTTAGCAATCTCATCTCCAGTTTTCTCAGTTTCAACAACATACTTAATTCCAATAGTTGCAATTTTTTGGGGTTTACTTGATGGAGAGGAATTTAAATTAATCCAGTTTATAGGTACTTCTGTTATTTTAGTTGGGGTATATCTTGTAACAAAAAAAAAGGCATCTAATAGTTAGATGCCTTTTTTTAAAAGTATTAATTCTTAGTTAAAGTCAGATTCATTAGTCTCAACATTTAACTTAATTGAAGTTGCTTTAAATGTAATTCCTCCGGGTATTGGAATTGAAGCACTAACCTGATTAATTTCCCTAGGTAAAAGAATGCCCTCAACCTCTTCATACTCTTTAAAGTAAGTCTCCCCAACAATTAGATTTCCTTCAACCTCTTGTGATTCCACTTCTTTCAATTTTAGACCAGTATCAACTGAGTAAAAAACAGATTTGTTATCTGTCACTTTTATTTCATATGCTTTCTCTCCTTCAACATCAGATGTTCCAACAAGCTGAACTAGGGAGAAATCAAAGTTTAATTCTGAAAATAAAGCAGAATTAATAATAGCTTGTTCAAGTTCAACTTCTGTCAATGGAATTCTCTGACCATTTACTTCGTTGTAACCTTGATATTTATTAAAAACTGTTTTAGCTATAGTCATTCCCATAGCGGACATTTCCATTAAAGATTGATTCTGATTATTTTTTATACTATACATTTCTAAAACTGTACCCTGAATATTAGAAGTTGCCTTAATCTCGATTGACGTAACTTCTGAAAGCGCATCTTTTCCTCCTATTGCTTTTATATAATCATTAATTACATCCTCGGCTGAAATATTTGAGTCAACAGTATAACTTGGTCTTTCAATCTCATTGGCATATTTATCAAAATATCTAACTTTAATATTCTTTCCATTATACTCAATATTTTCAATTGATTCTAATATTTCAGAACCTTTGCCAGTAATGAATACTCTAGTATTGTCTGTTAAAAAATAATTTTTAGCAGCATTTTGAACATCTTCTTTAGTTACACTATTAATATTTTCAAGGAAGCTATTGTAGTAATCTTCAGGCAAATCTTGAGTTATAATATTTCTAGCAAAACCTGCAATTGTTGACGGATTCTCTAAAGAAAGAACAAAGTTTCCAGTATACTTAGCCTTGGCAGAATTTAATTCTTCATCTAAAACAAAAGTATTTTTCATTTTATCTAATTCCATAAGAAGCTCTAAAGCAGCACTATCAGTCACCTCATTTCTTACTTGTGCCTGAGCTATTACAATTCCCTTGGTCTTGTAGCTTTCAGATATTCCAGAATATGAGCCGTAGGTCCATCCTTTATCTTCTCTAAGATTATTAAAAAGTCTACCAGCTCCTCCACCTCCAAGTATTCTGTTTGCTACTAAAGCAGCAAAGTAGTCTGAATTTTTTTTATTGAATTCAACTGTATTAATAACTGATACAACAGATTGAACACCATTAGGCATATCTACAAAAATTATCTCTGTTTCATCTGGGTTATTTGGACTTGGAAAAGAAGTAGATGATACTTCTTTAGAATCCCAAGATCCAAAAAGGTCAGTAACTTTTGATTTAATCTCATCATAATTTACATCTCCAATAATTACTAGGTATGCATTTGAAGGACTTGAATAATTATTATAAAAATCAATTGCATCCTGAAGTGATGCTTTGTCAAGTGATTCTTGAGTAATAAACTCGCCATTAGGGTGTTGAGATCCATAAGTTATAAAGCTCTCAACTCTATCAGCTGCTGTGCCAACATCCTTTTCACCTGTTTTAAGACTTTCTTTAATTAAGTTTTTCTGTCTATCAAATTCCTCTTGAGTAAATAATGGTTCTAAAACAGCTGATGCCATTAATTCAAGTACTCTTGGAAAATATCTCTTTAATGAACCAGCAAATGCACCAGATCCAGTAACATTTAAAGATGCACCCATATAATCTATTTCTTCTATAAAGTCTTCTTTTGAAATAGATAGAGTTCCATTACCAACCATTTCAGCTAAAATTGAACTTACACCTGCAATATCACCCTCAAAAATTAATGGATTATCAAATGAAAGAGAAGCTGAGGCTCTGGGTAATTTTGTGTTTTCAACAACCATAACTGTAAGTCCGTTATCTAACTTAAATGTTTGAGGTTTTCCAAAAAATATTTCTGGAGCAGGTCCAGACTCAGGCATAATTGACCTATCTAATTGGGCATTTAGTGAAGTTGATAATAATACTAAAACAAGTATTACTTTTTTTATGATGCCAATTGTCAGCATAGTTTTAAATATGTTTTTCATTATTCTATAGTTGTTTTATTGTTTTCATCTCCTGGTAAATAGTCTACAACAACCCTTTGATTGGGTTTCAAGTACTTATTTGCAACTTCTCTTATCTCCTCTTTCGTAATACTTCTGTAAATATTAAGTTCACCATTAATTAGGCTTGTATCGCCATAAAAAGTATAATAATCAGCTAATGAGTTTGCTATACCTTCAACTGAACTATTTCTATTTACAAACTGAGTTTCTAAAGAATTTTGAAGTTTTTCAAGGTCTCTATCACTAATTAAGTCTTTTTGAACTTTTTCAACTTCAATATCAATTTCTGAGAGTAAATCTTCAAGTGTATTCTCTCCTACAGGTAGAGCTAGCATCAGATAAGTTCCATAATCCTCTTGAGCCAGATTTATTGTCTGCACAGCAAGAGCCATTTTCTTGTCATCGACCATCTTCTTGTACAAGACTGAACTTTTACCATCACTTAAATAAGTTGATAATAAATTCAAAACCCTTGCTTCTCTTGAACTCATTTTAGGAGTAATATAACCAACTAAAAGAGCAGGCACTTGAATATTTGGATCGTACCAAGTTGTTGTAATCGTTTCAGTAATTGGTTCTTCTTTTGGAAGATTTCTTTTAACTTCATCCGAACCAGGAATATCTGCAAAATATTTTTTTACAAGCTCTTTTGTTTCCTCAATTTGAATATCTCCTGCTACAACTAATGTTGCATTGTTTGGTTTGTGATATCTTTTATTAAATTTTTTAAAATCATCTAGATTTGCTGCCTCAAGATCTTTGTCTAGACCAATGGTTAACCTACCGTAAGGGTGACTTCTAAAGAGTTTGCTTCTAACTGCATATAACAAATATCCGTATGGTGCATTATCAAGCCTAAAGTTTTTTTCTTCTTTCACAACTCCCTCTTGAAGCTCTATTCTGTCCTCTTGCCTTATTATTGGATGCAGCATTCTTTCAGACTCCATCCAAAGACTTAATTCCAATTTGTTTGATGGAAAAACTTCATAGTAATATGTTGAATCATCTGTAGTATAGGCATTATTGGAACCTCCATTTGCTTCCACAATTTTAAACCACTCTCCACCCTCAATATTCTGAGTACCTTCAAATAATAAGTGTTCAAAAAAATGTGCAAATCCTGTTCTGCCTTCTTCCTCATCCTTAGAGCCAACATGATATAGAACAGATGTAGTAATTACTGGAGCTCTATTATCCTGGTGAAGAATTACATGAAGCCCATTATCTAAATCAAATTCTACAAAGTCGATTTCTTGTGCATTTGATGCAAAAAGTATTAATGCAACAAAAGCAATGGTTAAAAAATTTTTCATTAAAGTTTATTTTGGTTAAAGCGCAAAGATAACCAATCTTTAGTAACTTTGTATTTTGATACCCTTATTTTATTAGGGATTTCTAATATCTATCAATTTCAAATAGACTTAAATGGACATAAAAGAATTATTGGATATAGTAACTCTTAAAAAAATTGACGACAATCGATTTGAGGGTAAAAACTATGAAACAGTCTGGGGAAGAGTATTTGGAGGTCAAGTTTTGAGCCAATCTCTTCATGCCGCATACCAAACAGTTCCTGACGATAGAATAGCACATTCAATGCATGGCTATTTTATACTTCCAGGAAATTTAGATATACCCGTTACATATGAAGTTGATAAAATTAGAAATGGAGGAAGTTTCACAACCAGAAGGGTCGTTGCATTTCAAAATGAAAAAGCTATTTTTAACATGGCAGCTTCTTTTCAAAAAAAAGAAATAGGTTATGACCATCAAGTTCAAATGCCAAATGTTCTCAGTCCAGATTTATTACTTACAGATTTCCAGCAGGCAGAAAAGCATAAAGATGAATTAGCAGAAAGGTATCAACTATTTCTTATGGCTCATCCAAAAGTTTTTGAATTTAAACCAGTTGGAACTAATATTTTTATGAGAAAAGAAAATGATCTTCCATATAACCATTGTTGGTTTAGGCTCAAAGATAAAATTGATTTACCTCTTTCTTTTCATCATCAATTACTAGCATTTGTTAGCGACTATCAACTTCTTGCTACTGCATCACTGCCTCATAGAAAAGAAATTGCAAAGACAAGAGCTTATTATGCAAGCTTAGATCATGCACTTTGGTTTCATAGAGACTTTTCTATTAATGACTGGCTTTTATATGATATGAAAAGTCCTAGTGCATCAAATGCAAGAGGGTTTGCTAGAGGAAGTATATTCACCGAAAATGGCACCATGATTGCATCAGTTGCACAGGAAGGACTTATGAGAAAACTTGTTAAATCTTAATGATTAGATTTTTAGTCCTTTGTTCATTTATTTTTGTATCATGTTCTAAGCAGGACTCTTCTTATGCTAAAACTGAAAATGAAAATAATTCAAATACTAGTTCGTTAAATAGAGAAAGAGTTGATTCTCTTTTGGTATCAAATAACATCTTTCAAATTTCATATAATGAAAAATATGAACAACCTAATTGGGTAAAATATACAGTAAGAGATATTATTAAGAATGCTGATAGGGCTGGAATACAATTTTATACTGTAGATTCTATTTATACCTCTGATGATGACGATTATTATTCAAATAGATGGGATAGAGGACACATGGCACCTGCAGGATCATTCAATGATTCATATGAGGATTTATATTCAACTTTCTCATATATTAATGTTGCTTTACAATATGATGATTTAAATAGAGGAGTGTGGGTTGAACTGGAAGATCAAGTTAGAAAATGGGCTGATGATTTTGGAGATATTAACATAGAAATATATCTTGAATTTGACTCTTCTCACATTGTTTTGGATACAGGAGCACATGTTCCAACGGCATTTTATAAATATGTCATTTTTCCAGATGGAACAAAGAAATGTTATTACTTCCCAAACTCTACACCAGATAAATTATGGCAAGAGTATGAAATTGAATGTAATTAAGATTTATGCTATTTCAGTTCAATTGAATTTTTATTTATAAATTGATATTATGAATCAAAAAAAAGAGTGGAGGCCATTACCAGATTCAATTACTATCAAAGAAAGTAAAATTGAAGGGTTAGGGGTATTTGCAACTAAAGCCATACCTTCAGATACTGATCTTGGGATTTCACATGTTTATGATAATAGATTTCCTGATAATTATATTAGACTCCCACTAGGAGCATTTATTAATCATCATGAAATGCCAAATTGTAAAGCAATTGTTTCTGAGTCTCATGAATCAATTGGTAATATAAAGCACATAAGAATTATTACGGATAAAGATATACTATCTGGTGAAGAGCTTACACTAAATTACATTATAAATAAACTAGATAATCCTTTATGGGAATTTGAGTACGAGATATCCCAATAGTTATTCAACTTTTAATCCTTCTAACTTAAAAACCGTTCCGCTAGGTACGCCACGAACTGGATCTAGTACAGTGATAGCATATCCTTCTATTTTATTTTCTCCAGTAAAATAAAACTGAATATCTGAACTAACATTATTTGAATTTAAAGTATTAAAACTAATTCGTCCATTAGAAATAATTAAGTCTCTTACCACTGAGTCATAAAAACTTTGTCCTTGAAAAGTCCAAACAATTCTTGCGGTAATGTTCCCTCTTTTTGACGTTCCAATTGTTAGAGAAGCTTCAAAAGGAAATTGAACCCTTGGAATTTCAACGTCAAATTCGTATACTCCATAATATAAAGCGTTTGTATCATTCTCAATAGAATAGGTGATAGGTTTAGTAGAAGAGCAAGATAAAATTAGCATGCTAAAAACTATAATAGAAATTCCTTTTATTTTATTTAATACGTTCACCTTTAAATTTAAATTGCCCTGCATAAAAACCTGAAATAGAATTCTCATCATCAAAATAAACCTCCATTTCAACATTACTCGCTTCAGGATCAACTAAGTTTATAAAAATTGCACCTTCGAATAATTCAGTGGAATTTACTATTACTGGAATATACTCCACTCCATTGAAATATGATATTTTTGATGAAAGTTTTAAGTCGTTATAAAATATTTGTAATGATACATCTATATCACCATAAGGCTCACCAAATGAGATAGATAAGTTATAGTTGCCTTCAAATATATTTTGAGTAGGTTTAGCTTCAATTGATGAAACAAAACCTTCAACTGATTTATTTATCTTTAAAGATATACATGAGGAGAAAGTGAAACTAAATAAAGTAAATAATACTATTATTTTTTTCATAATTATCTAGAAATTGTTCCAACAATTTCAAACATATCAAAAGCATATCCTGTTACCTCATTTCCTTTAACATAAAGTTCCCAATAACCTGTCACACCATATTCAGGAACATTTATCTCCACGAAGAGTATGTCATCTTCAACTTCAGTACTTTTTATGATCGCCCAACTTGCAGCTTCCATTGAGTCTCCTGTATATTCAGATTTCAAAAGATCACCATCCATTGTAACCTTCATTGTTAATGAACCATCATCTCCAGTAGGAATACCAATAATCTCTAAACTGTAGTCTCCTAAAAATTTCTGGTATATATTGTCTGATACAAATTCATCATTTGTTTCACTAGTGTTTTTTTCAGATATAGTTTGAGAAGTTTTAAAGATACTACAAGATGAGAAAGTGAAAATAAGTGCTAATAATAAAATTTTATTTTTCATAATTAAATTTAGTAAATCAAAAAAATTAATTAGCTATGTATTTTAATTTTTTTCATTTTACTTTAATTAATAATATTCCCTCGTTGATGTTTGCCTCTTTAGTAAATGGAATCAATTTACCTTGTTCTAAAACCCAATATGCAGTGTCACCTAATCGAACTTGGTTTTGATCATTGATTTCGTCTAATCTTAATTTGTCATCTTTATCAATTCTCCAATTGAAAACAACTCTATTCTGTGTCTCTTCTTTTTTTGTAGTTACAATTATTGCGACAGTTTTGTTTTCTTTAAAATCAAATAATATTTTTGTCTCATCCAATGTTTTCTCAATAACTCCACTAAAAGCTCTTGCTGCTATTTTTTCTAAACCGCTTAACTCATTAGAGTTTTTTATTACTTCCTTTACATTTATTTTAAATTCCCACTGGCCAATAATGTAATTTTGAATATTGTCTTGACACTTCAAACCAATTGAAAACATAATGGCCAGGATTAAAATTATCTTTTTCATTTTTTAATCTAGAAAATAATAGATTCTTTTAATCGTCGTTTAATTTGTGTTTTTTATTCAAAGCAAAGACATCTTCAGCATTATAATTATCACCATGAAGGAGCTGAAGCTGTTTATCTAGAAGAGATATTTTTTTTGATAGTTGTTCAGAAAATAAAGCTTTATCAATGAAACTTGAATTATCTGGAATTAATTCCAATACATCTGACATATAGTTAAGTACAGCAGTTATTTGATTTGGAATCCATGAAATTATTGGTGTGCCTCCAGTTGCTTTTGCATATTTTGTATTAGCCATAATGTACTTTTGAACAAATTGCCAATGTCCATTTCGGAAGTAATAAATTTCGTCAAGAATTTGGATTAATATACATAACCCCTCTTCATTCTTGGTTTTTTTAATAGAACTAAAAAGTCTATTTTCCGTCATCTCATCTTTTAAATCTGACAAGAAATTTTGAATACATATCGGCCTATATGATCTTAGATCTAAAAGATATTTTGTTAAATCGTTTGAAGGGTAATAATTAATTACTCCTGTAAAAATATCAGCAGTAGGAATAATATTATCTTGAGCACCAGTTTGACCTCTATATTGAACAGGTTCTTTAGAGACACCCTCGTATATTACTCCATCACCAAATATCTCATCATTACCTTTAATTCCCATTATAAAAACTCGAAAGTCATTATAATGTTTCCACCTTGAAGCCTCCCACATAATTTGTCTTCTTTCATTAATACTCTTCATAGATGACAAACAATTATTTAATGATTGGTTTACTCCATGGTTATCTTTTGCATTAATAAAGTCTAAAATACTTCCGACAAGCTGAGGAGAATGCTGATTAATATCAACATGAAGCATTATAAATCCTCTTTCATCATCCATTCCCGAAAATTTTGCAGCCATTGCTAGATTTTCCCAGTCATACCCTTTAGAGTCTTCAATTTTAACATAATTACCGAGAGAATAAGCATAATGATAATCTAAAAATGGATATACATCAAGCTTTTTGCTAACTAAAACAAAGGGTTCTGAAATTTGAGAAGGTAAAACTTTATGAGCTTTTCCATACTTTTTAGTTTTTTGAAAACTAAAATGAGAGGGAGCTAAAAGGTATGCACTAGCTAAAAAAGCATATGCTCTGAATAATGCTTGATTTATAAATATGTCATCTTCATTTTTTACTACATCCTTATAATTTTTCAGTTTTTTTACTGCATCTTCAATTGCTCCTTCTATCGCTAATAGACCATCTTGACCATTAGCTTTTTTTATTGGCATTTCATCAATTAGTACTTGCAGCTCATTATATCTCTCAGGCAAAACTGCAAGTGGACTTTTTTTAGGGAGGAATCCATTCAAATGGTTTACCTCAAAAAAATTATCAGAATAACGATCTAAATTCAAAGCAATTGTTTAATGTAAATTTATGTAAAATTAATTGTCACAGGCACCATTTATCCAACTATTTACACCTTGAGATTCTGCAACACATTTATTTGAGTAAGTTACATTATCACACCCACATACTGGCATATACTCTTTTGTACATGCAATTAGCTTTATTTCTGATTTACATGTTTCCTCTGAAGTTTTTGAACAAGCTGTTAACAGCATGAAAATCAATAAATAAAAACTAAATTCCTTTAACATTTTCACTAAATTGAGGTAAAATTAAGAATAAAATGGATAAGCGAAATTTTATAAAAGCACTTGGAACATTATCTTTGTCTCCTTTAATCTCAGCCTCTGAGTTATCTAAAAATAATTCTCTTTTAAAAAAATTGCCAAAAATTCATGATGATGATGAGTTATGGAAAACAGTAAGGTCTCATTACACTTTAAAGGATGACTATATAAATTTAGAAAGTGGATATTATAATATAATTCCGGAGCCTATTCTAGACCATTTTATTAAACATGTCAAGCATGTTAATATTGAAGGATCGTATTATATGAGATATGATCTAAATAAAAATAAACAGAGAGTAACAAAAGAGCTTGCCAAACTTGTGGGGTCTACTCCTGATCAAATTGCAATAACAAGAAATGCAACTGAATCGCTTGACCTAGTAATCTCAGGATTTCCTTGGCAGCAAGGAGACGAAGCAATCTATGCAAAGCAAGATTATGGAACTATGAAAGAGATGTTTGAGCAAATATCTGACAGGTATGGTGTAATAAATAAAATAATTTCAGTACCAAATCATCCTAAGAGTGATGAAGAAATAGTATCTCTCTATGAGAGTCAAATCACAAAAAAAACCAAATTGATAATGGTATGTCATATGATAAATATTACGGGTCATATATTACCAATAAAAAAAATATGTGAAATGGCACATAGTCATGGAGTTGAAGTAATGGTTGATGGAGCTCACTGCGTAGGTATGTTTGACTTTTCAATTGATGACTTTAACTGTGATTATTATGGCTCTAGTCTTCATAAATGGTTAGCGACTCCACTTGGAGCTGGATTACTTTATGTAAATAAAAATAAAACTCATAGAATCTGGCCTTTACTTGCAAACGGTAACAAGGATAAAACAGATATTAGAAGACTTAATCATATAGGAACACATCCGGTTCATACAGATCTTGCGATATCTAATTCTATTGATTATTTAAATTGGATAGGCATCAAGAGAAAAGAGAAAAGAATGAGATTTTTACAAAGATATTGGTCAGATAGACTTAGGAATATTGAAAACGTAATTGTAAATACGCCCGAAGATATTAATAGAAGTTGTGGTATTGGAAATGTTGGACTCTCTAACATGTCACCTAAAGAGATGGCAAGAACGTTAATGGATAAGTATAAAATATTTACAGTTGCTATTGATTATGCAAACGTTAGAGGCTGTAGAATAAGTCCGAACATTTTTACTACTACCGATGAGCTTGACAAGTTTGTAGATTCTGTAATAAAAATGGCAACATAATAATCTTTTTTAAATTTGTATAGGTATGATTCAAACCCTGCTTATGGATTTTGATTGGACTACAGCATTAGTTCGATTTTCAATTAATACAATTTTTATTGCTTTAATGATATTTATTATATCAAGACAAACAGTTTTGAAAAGATTTTCATTTACGTTCATGATGATAAGCTTAATTGTTTTCTTTTTGTGTTATACATTAAAAAATTTTGATCTTAACGTAGGAATGGCTCTAGGACTTTTTGCAATTTTTGGTATTATTAGGTACAGGACTCTGCCTCTTCAAACAGAAGAAATGACATATCTTTTTGTTACTATTGGAGTTGCTGTTATTAATGCCTTATCTGAGGACTTTTTAACAGTTTATGAATTAATAATAATTAATTTTATTATAATACTATTTATACTTTTTGGGGAAATCGTATTAAAAAAATTATCATATAAAAACTTATCTCACCCATTAGATGAAGACATAAATAGAAGAGTAATAATTCAGATTGACTATAACAGTAATATTAAAGATTCAATTGGAAAAGAGATAACAAATTGTGAAAAAAACTTAGACATTAAAATAAAGTCATTTAAGATTTTTAAAATAGACAAAAAACTAAATACTGCTACTATTCATGCTTATTATTGATTCCAAAAAAAATGTATACTTACTATTTATAATGTTATTTTTTTTAAGCTCAGTGCATTCCCAGGATAATGACTTTAGAGGCTGGTCAGAAATTGAATATAATCTTGATATAGATAATAATATTTCTTTAGCACTTAGTCAGCACTTTAGACTAAAAGAAGATCTTAATAATGTAGATACCTATATCACTGAATCTGAAATTACATTTTCTCCTCTAAAAAAAATAAAACTATCAGGACAATTGAGGTATTATTATAGAAATGATAACTCAGGCGATATCCAGGGGTTTGAAAACCTCTACAGGTATCGTTTTGGAATTGAAAAAAAGTTCAACACAAATTATTTCAACCTTGATTTAAGAGTTGCCTATCAAAATAGAGTTTCTTTGGATAGGAAAGATAGACTTAAAAAAAGGCTACGTATTAGACCCTCAGCTGAAATTAAAATCAAAGATTGGACTAACAGGCCAAAACTATTTTATGAATATTTTGATGAAATTCAGGGAAAAGATCAAAAGGTACATAGATATGGTGTTAGTAAGAAAATTAATATAAAAAAATCTCAGAGTATAACATTACGTTATCTTTATCAAAAGTATATAGAGAAGTATAGTTCAAATTCCTCTGCAAATATTATTTCTATAAAATACAGTTTTAATTAGTCTTATTCATTTTCAATGAAAAAACTTAGTTATACAAAACTTAAAGAAAAAGTTAAAAAGGCAAATAAAAAAGAGTATTATGCACTTTTAGCAGTACTTTGGTGGATACCTTTGGGTTCAGTTTGGTGTGCTATTGCAATATGGTTAAGATCATCTAATCAAATCAAAAGTTTCCTAGGTTTAAAAAAAAACCTGAATGAATAAAAAATCATA
>FUFK010070779.1_pt1 | contig 23404 bp, 50 predicted proteins | sample 1021851 | NCBI WGS metagenome assembly FUFK01 (sample SAMEA51879418, study PRJEB19060) | metagenome | reverse complement strand
CTTAAAAAATTATATATATCTGGCGAAGGATATTGTGGAAGTTCGTCTATTCCTATCCATGTGTAAGATTGACCTTGGTATCGCAAAACGTCTGTCATGTTCTCTGCGTATCCGAACTCTATCTTTGCTCCCGATGGGAATCGCCACTCTTTTTCTTGCTCTCTCCATTTTGCTCCTGGAAATGCTTTCGAGTATAATAGCTGAGACTTTTGAATTAAGTCTCTTAACTCTGGCATTGTCCGCCTTATTAGGAGTGCTCGATGATGAGCTTTGGAACAATATCGAAGCGGATCAACTAGCATCGCATATGATTTACCACCGCCTCTTGCTCCACCATAAAAAACTTCTCTTTCAGAAGCTGCAAGAAATTGTGTTTGTGGACCTGTATTAGGTTTAAAAATTATTTCTTGCTGATTTATGTGCTCTTGTATTGTTTTAGGAGCACTCTCAATTTGATCTTCTGTAAGTAGTTGTGTGTCTTTACCCTGTAAAGATTTATCTATAGTTAACAGTTTATTTTTAATATTTTCTGCTGACCGTTTGGCAGATCTTAAAGATTGTTCTGCCTTTGCAACTTTCTTACGACTGCGAGCTAGAATCTGTTGTGTTGACTTCTTGGCTTTCTGTTGAACTACTTTCTTGGGCTTCGGAGGTTCCACTTCGTTCAATTCTTTTTTTAAGTCCGACATGTGATATGTATCTTCCTGTTTTTCTATGTAGCCATTTAGCCGTTTCTCTTAATGAACAAGTTTTTAAATAATCTCCTGCTTGTCTAAGAGCATCTAATTCTTCTCTAACTGGTTCTAGGTAATTAGGATCTTGAGCTTGTTTATATCCAAAAGGAATTGTTCTAGCTCTTTTCTTGATCTTTATCTGTTCCATTTTTTGCTGGTAATATAAATATTCCATGCATAGCTTTCATATTTACATCTAATTGTTCTTTTTTACCTAAACCTACTCTATCTAAAATTTGTGTAGCAGCCGCTAGACGAATGTTAGAGTGTGGTGTGGTCCCGTCTTCGTCTAGTAAGTCCGTAAGACGTGTGGCTGCTTTAGCAGAATGAGTGGATAAATGATTTTCTGCTAACTCTAAAATTTCTTTTTTTAAATTACGAACTACTTTTGGATAACTATGAGCTGAGTATCCTGCTAATTCTGCTGCGTGTTTTGGATTTCCCTTTGCTTCTCCGAATAATACATCTAGAAACTTTTCCTGCATATCGGTTAAGTTTCTCTTTTGAGTTTTCGTTATAGTAGAATCCGTGATTTGCATTTATTAACTCCATGACTTCTTTAAACGGTAGTTTTCTAGCCGATAAAGATATCTGTTTGATCTTGTGTATCTTGTTCATCCTTACCCATTTGAGGAACTTGCATTGGTTGTTCTCTTTCTACTGGTTTTTTATTTTCAAATGCCATTAGTTCTGGCTTTTGTTCCATATTTAGCTGTATTTGTCTAAATAAATTTGTATCTACGTAGTCTTCTCTGGGTGTAGGTATAGAAATAGGTATCATTGGAGCCATATCTTTGATTCCAAATTTAACCTTTTCAAATAAATTCTCTGTTTTTTCAACATTTGCTAGTTTTTTGTCGCTAACTGCGAATGAACCAGCTCCTGTTCTTAAATAACTTGGTATGTTTCCTTCAAATTTCATAGTTTTAGTGGGAATACCTAGGTATATTCCCGTTAATATAAATCAGTGATAACCTTGTTTGTAAGTTTACTTGATGCGTATGTGTCCCTTTGATTTATATTTGGTTTATTTTTATATTATAACCACATATTCTAATTTTGTCAATAGTTTTTTTTAATTATTTTAAATTTTTTTATTTTATGCTTGACAAAATTGACAAGGGGGTGTATAATATTACATGGGAACCCCCTGGGGGGCCTTTACGCATATACTATGGATATTTGTACAAATCGTATATAGGGTATATAGGGTATTCCTAGGAATATTGTCGGAATATTTAACCCTAAAATATGGCCCCGAGGTATGGTTTACATCAACTTTAGAGATTTTCTGGTAACTGGGTATATAGAATAGGATATACCCCCCGTGGCACACGCCTAGGGTGTATCTGGAAAATTTTTTTGGGAAAAATAAGAGTCCTTTAGGACTCCTTAAATATCCCTTGGGATATTCGAGGGAAATTTAGGGCATTAGCCCTATAATTTCCCGAGTAAAATTTTTTAATTTATTAAGAAAATTTTGGTTTCCACCTAATTAACCCTAGGGTAGTATTAATTTTTGTACCCTAGGGTTATCCTTGTTAATTACTTATGAATTCTGAACGTACTTAATTAAGTCTGTTCCCTCATCAATAGTAAATAATTTATTATTCACACGTGGGTTAAATTCAACTTTTTTCTGTGTGAATACCTTTAAATGTTGCTCGAACATTTTAGATTTTAAATGAGGTACTAATTCCTCATAAATTCTAATTAATGTTGCTTGAGCATATTTGCTGTCAGTCCTTGCAATTAACTCGATTGATTTACTTACTAATTCGTGAAGTTCATCAATTTCATTAATTTGTCTTTTTTCAGCAGGTGTATTTGGTTTCGCTTGTGTTAAAGTTTGCGTTGCGCCAATTACTCCTTTTTCACTATCATTTAAAGTTTCAATAGTTTTAGCGAATGGGCTTATTTCAGCATTTTTTACATTTTCGCTTTCAACCTTTTTAGGCATAAAGAAAACTTTTGAAATTTCCAATAAGCCTTTTTCACCTCTAAATGTGGCGTAAATATTTTTTCCTTGTTCTTTTTCGGAAAATAATCTTTTCACCAAATTATGCTTAAATATTTTTTCATTATCTTTTAAATGATTGTATTTAAACATTGCCCAATCAAGCCCAATTTCAACAGGAATTTTTGGGTTTTCACTTTCAATCAACATTTTATCCAAATCTAAATGTTCAATATTAGCAATTCCAAAAAGTATTGTTGGGCTTACTTGCTCTAATGCTTTGTATTCGTAGGGGAAATCCTTTTGAAAGTTTAAAAGGTTTTGCCCTAAACTAGGAATTAAAACTAAATTAACAAATTTTCCAAAATCTTTTGCTATTAAAGTTTTTCTAGTTTTATCAGCATTAAATAATATTTTTTCAACTGATTTATCATTTTCAGTTTCTTCAAAATATTTATCTATTGGCAAATTATTTGCTTTATACATTTTTAAAAAATTTCTAAAAATATAAAGCATTTTGCCATTGGCTTTGATTTCGCTAGTTGCGACATCTTGTACTAAACTCCAAGTTGTATTTGATAATGTTTCACGTGAAACATTTTTTTCAACTTTGGGTTGTGTTTTTGCTACGTTCATATTTCCTCCTTTTGTTAGATTAATAAACGTATATAAAAATTAATATAACATTGTGGCGAAACTATGTCAAACACGTGTCAAAAAAAAGTTTTTTTATAACTATGTGTCCATTTTGGGTTTTAGCTAAATAAGAACATTTCAAGAACATTTTGAGAACATTTCTACGTGTAATTCTGTTCACGTTTTGTTCTATTATGGCAGAAATAAGGCAAAGTAAATGTGGCAACAATGTGGCAAAATTAAGGCACACGAAATTGAAAAAAAATATTTTTGATGAAGACATAGCAATTGTTATCGTGGGATAATTATAATTTTTTTTTGATGAAGACATAGTCCTATCGCTGATGACTTTCAAGGGATAGCAATAGGACTACGAGTAGGTTTCAGTTAAGTCATAAAACCTCCTTTTTTCTCTAGAGGGAGAAACTATAAATTTTGTATAATCAGTCATTCCCCTCTAGTGTTTAGCTAATTTACTAGAGGGTACTAGGGTTAATTACGACACCTTGCGAGTGCCTATACCAGATTCCAATAGTCTAGGTAATTACTTCCTAACTACGACCTACCGAACAAGAGTAGCTTATCCAATGGTTTATGTTATTTCTACCTTGTTTGTACAATTTTAATAATATCATAATGATATTAACTTGTCAAATCAATCAACGACTTTATTAATTGAAACAATTTCTCTAACTTCATTCATTTGTTCTTCTGATATATTAGTAAGATAATTGGTGGTATCTAATATCTTACATAACTTGGCAAAGTCTTCCAATTCAAACTTATATAATATTATTTGACTTTTAAGAGTTTCTTTACTACTAATTAAATCTTTAACTCTTTTATACAAGTTTCGTTTCTCGCCTACTTCTTGTGCGACTTGGACTTTACCCAAATCTTCTTGTGTTATAGTCATTGTATTCATATGAACTCCTATGTTGATTAGTATTCTTAACTATACCATATTGAATTTTAAATGTCAATTTGACATACCTATATATGTGTGCTATTCGTATTATATTGAAAGGAGAAAGTTATGTATTTAATATACACAATGATTATAGGCATACCTTTCTTTTTAGTAATTGTTATGCCTATTGTTCAAACACTTATAAATATATTGCCGTGAACTATGGCACAGAATAAAAGCCTTTGTCATTAATTTGACAAGGGCTTTTTTATTTGGTATAAATAACCTATGATATATCAAATCAAAACAAGGAGAACATATGTCCCAACAATCAGATGATTGGAGAATCAAGCTACGTTCACAGATACGAAAACAAAATATCAATATGTTAGCTTGGCAGGAAAATAATCCTAACCCTATGACTGATGAAGAATGCGAAGGACTTATAGACATATTAAAAAGTTTAATAGAGAAAGTCTATAACTATCGTGATAACATTCGTGTGTATGGTTGGGTTAAACATACAACAACAATACCTCTTGATAACTCTAAACTTTTAGAGCAACAAAAGTTTTTAGAGCAACATCAAAATCCAGAGGGAAGTGGCAATTAAACAAAGGAGAAAATATGCGTAAAGCATTGATATTATTCACTTTTTTAATGATGACGGCTTGTGCTAATAAACAAGTTTTAGTTGGTAAAAAGTGTATGCAAGAAAATGACGGAGAGTTTATCAAGACAACTAAATCTTACATTTGGTTTGTAGATAAAACTCACGATTGGTCAGACGATATTAGTAAATCAAATTGTTTATGATTGAATTAATATTAGACTTAATCGCCAATGCCCCTACCGACTTGCTTGTTATTGTTGGTAGTGGTATTGTTTGTTCATTAATTTATGTAGTAGGAGAAAATAAATGAGTGGATATAAAGGATTAAATAATCCAAATACAAATGATTTGTTAAAAAATCATATGAATGCAATTACAAATACTTCTAGGTCAGCAAGATTATATGGAAGATTATTTGCATTTCAAGATACGGCATTATTTGTAGTAAATAAATTAAAAGAAAAATCTTTTGAGTTAAAAGATTTACAAAAATTTATTACAGATGAGATTGAAAAGACTCACAAGCAAATTGATGAGTCAGAAAAAAGAATCTTTGGAAATCTATCTAATGGACATTCCAATGGAAGTTTGACAAATCAAAAATAATCTAGTATATTATAAGGGCAATCAGCGAGAGTTGGTTGCCCTTTTTATTTTGTATGCAACACTCGAGTTAGGGCGAGAGTTCTAAAATTTTCCTGTTGATATGATTTAATTAGGTATGGGTGGGCTATGTGGTAGTATCACTAGAAGATAGTTAGCTAACTATGTGTCCACCCTAAATATTAATCAACACAGGAGAAAATATGATACAAGCAAATGTAAAGTTTGGCAAAGTTTCTAATTTACTCTATACTTTAATGACACAAACCAAAGCTAAAAAGTTTCGTGCAGGTTTTATAAAAACTAATGGCGAATACAGAGTTGGTAAGTTTGATTTAAAAAACAGAGAAACTTGGAAACAAGCTGATGGAACTATGTATAAACGCAAAGGTAAGAAAAGAACTACCAATGCTGATGATTATATACTTGCACACGACCTTGAAAAGAAAGCACCTAGAAATATATCTGTTGCTAGATTATTATGGTTTAGTGTTGGCAAAAAAATATATAAAATCAATCGCTTAAAAATATCTGATGAGGTAAATGTTGTGATGTTTGAGAAAGTTAAATTCAATCATCTTAAAGATTTATTATCAGCAAAGAAAGTAGTAGGTATCAATGAGTGAATGGTGTCAGAATAAAAAATGTCCAGATAAAAAAACTCAAACACAAATTCGTGGTGTTAAGGGTAATAAGTATTATCAATCTAATAAAGCTAGTGGTTACTATGGTCATTGGTGTAGTATGGGTTGCCGTGAAATTTGGTGGAACGAACACAAAGATACTTGTATGAATGCAGTTGGTTTTATTGATAAGCAAGTATTACCTTTAGATGATGCTTGGTTTGTTGAGTATCAATATAATTGGAACTCTGATGAGCAAGAACATAGACCATTGTATTACTTACGAAATAAAAATCTAGGTATCAAACAACAGATAACACAACAACAAGCACAAACTCCCGAAGATATAGAAAGAGAATGGAATTATCGTACAATAGACGACACACAAGCAAGAGAACTAGCAGTAGAATTAGGTTTAGCAAAAGCTAGTTGACAATCAAACAAATATAATATATTATATAGATACTACTGATAAAAGTCAGTAGTATCTTTTAACCTTACAACAAGGAGGATTTTCTGTATGGAAAAGCAAAAAGATATAAGACTAAATGCTAACAAGCGAACATCTTTGAAAGGAGATTTTCGTAGGCATTTAGAAACAATAGATAGTCCCGAGAAAGAGGACTATTATCAAGCACGTGAAAGGTGTGATGTAGTAATACCAGAAACATTTGGTGTTATGAAAAATGTAGTACAACGTAGGTTTAAACCAGAAGATGTAGCTACGTATAGAAGACTGAGTAGAGATTACTCAACTGTTGATGCAGTAGGTGTTGATAGTTGTTTCTTTATGAAAGTTATTGACGCACCCAAAGTGGTTGATAGATATAATGATGAGGTAGATAAGTCCAAACATTTTTCGTTTGAATTAGACGGAAAGTATGAGGGCGATTATTCTTCTTCACATTATTATAGTGGAAGTAGCAACTCTGGTAAAAATTTTGCCTATGCTTACTATCGTGATGATATGAAAAAGCGTGGACTAAATCCAGATTGCAACATTGAGAATGACATTAATAATGTTGAAGCAAGTAATAGAGGTTATAAAACTAATCCCTATTTATCTCAATGTAGAAATGACAATCAAGCATTTCTTTCAGGCAAGAGTGATGGTGGTACTAACTACTTTCAATCTTGGAAAGATAAATACCAATTAGATATTATTGGTACTGGTGGTTGTCGTTCTCGTGCTATACCTTGTACTGACTCAGAGTTTGCACAATTTGAGTTAATGCATATAGCAAAAGCAAATCTTGTTAAGACTCATACTGCTTGGGTTTCAACAATGCTTACACAAGTGAAACATTTAGAAAGAGGTTTAAAACTTATGACTAAATTTTCTCAAGTGGAAGAGTTTGCTACAAAATTCAACTGGCAAATCTCACCAGAGATTCTAGTTGATAAGTTTGGTACTGAATTAGTTATATCTATTGACACTTTAGTTGATGAGATAACTAACATTGCTAAACCAAAGCCAGATAGAGCAGAGAAAATTAGAGCAAGAATGCTCTATGAGGCTTCTCAAAGAACTAGCTTGGCATCATAACTGAAAGGAGTGGGTTAGGCGAGAAATCGCCTAGCCTTTTTTAAGGTGTATATTATAATATTACTTGGTTGATAAAAATATAAATGTTAGTCCGAGTAGATACAAGAGCTTGTATCGTTTGAAAGGCATTTGAATCGTCAGAGTATTTTTAGTTGATACCAGTTGCAACAATGGTATGCACCTTAAAAAAGATATATGACAAATTACATTGAGAAAGACATAAAGATAGCAAAACACTATTTTATACTTAAGATATACCCTGCGTTAGAAGGAACTGAAGATATATGTTGGGAAATATTTCCAAGTAATTATAGTGCTAGTCTTTATGCTTTTAGTAATAAACAAAGAATAAAAAATATAATAGAAAAAAAATATTTATTTGAACCAAAGAAAGACAAAACGTTATGACAGTTGAATATGGATTACTTATGTTTTTATATGGTATGATTGCAATATTTATAGGTGCAATTATAGCTTATTTTATTATTAACGCAGTACAAAAAAAAGAAAGGAAAGATGATGAGATATAAATATAAAGTTATAGATATAACTGAAAACAAAAACAATGACAAGATAGAAGCTATGGAGTCTATGTCATTAAAGAAACTACAAAAAAAGTTAGACCATAAAAAATTATATAAAATAGAATATACAAATAAAAAGGGAAATCATATAATAGCACACGTGTCAGGTATTGAACCCAAGTAGTATATACTACCTGCCCCCAGAGTGCAGGACATCATAGCATATTTTTAAGAAAAAGTCAATTGTGAAATATATAAAAACTACTAGACAAATTGACGCAGATATGATATAGTAAAATTATGAATATATTTCATCTACACAAAGACCCAAAGACATGTGCTGAATATCATTGTGATAAACATGTAGTAAAAATGATATTAGAAACTGCACAAATGTTATCAACTGCTTATCATAGACACTTTGATAATGGTACTGAATTATATAAAACTGCTTTTCCTAAACACCCTATGACTATTTGGGTTGGTAATAGTGGTGCTAATTTTTTTTGGACAATACAATTACTAGACCAATTAATATATCAATACACAGTCAGATATAAAAAAGTACACACAACAATACGTATATCAAATTTATTTCATAGCAAGTATAAATATTGGCATGACTTAACTGGTGATTTTACAACACCACCACAATGTATGCCCGACCAGTATAAACATAAAGATTATATTACTGCATACAAACAATATTATATTGGTGAAAAGAAAAGATTTGCAAAGTATACTGGAGTTGACTTTCCAGAGTTTTTATGTTAATATAACCAATTAAATAAAGGAGAATTAATGCCAGATTTAAGAACACATGTATTTGAAGATGGTTATACACTTCAACAAAATATGTTATTACGTGCATTAAAAATGCAGGCAGAACACGGAATACTTATGACTAATCCAAGAGTAACTGGATATACTTCATTTGCAAAAGCAGTTATAGGTATATTTAAACTAGGAGATAAGACACCAAAGACTTGCAAAAATTTATATAAATATTTAGTTAGTAAAGGATATTATGAAAGCATTAATAAGAAAACTTAATACTTGGTCATTATATTATCGAACAGAAATTGTTTGGTTTGTAATTGGATTTATAATAGGAGGAATATTAATATGAATAAATATACACTAGCACAAATACTTGAAGCATGGGAATCTGCTTATGGTGAAGATATGCACGAAGAGTACCCAGGTTTCATTCAAAGATTGTCTGAAGAAACAGACAAAGAAACTGATATTAAAAATCTCAGAGAGCAGATAAAAAATGAAGATTAAAGATATAGAAAAAAAAATAGGCACACTATCTAATCCTGCGAAGATGCCCTCGTATGCGTGGGGTATATCTGCAAAACATTGTCATACTGGTAGTAAGTTAGCAAAGATAAAAGGTACTATTTGCAATAAATGCTATGCACTTAAAGGGCATTACGCATTTAAAAATGTATTTGATGCACACGAGATAAGACGTAAAGCTATTGAGATGCCAGAGTGGGTAGATTATATGTCAGAATTATTGACCTTAAAATACAAAAACCTAGATAAATCAAGGCTTTTTCATCGTTGGTTTGACTCTGGAGATTTACAATCTTTCTCACATCTTATGAAAATATTTGAAGTATGCGAACTTACAAAGCATATAAAATATTGGTTAGCCACAAGAGAGTATCAATTTATAAAAGACATTAAAGAAGAAGATGTACCAAAGAATTTATGTTTGCGTGTATCAGCAATCAAAGTAGATAGTCAGCCCCCTAGTTTTTGGAAGTGGACTTCTGGTGTACACAAAGATAAACCTTCAATAGGTAGAGAATGTCCTGCTTACAAACAAGGTGGTGAGTGTGGTAGTTGTCGTGCCTGTTGGAGTCGTTCAGTTAAACAAGTAAGTTACAAGGAGCATTAATGAAAAAACAAAAATATTATGGACTACAAGTACATACACTAACTTTTTTAAAAGTTGATGAGAATGGTGATAGCATAGATGGAAAAGAATATGAATATACTGGAGACCATTCTGGATTTTGTGATGGTATTGATGATGAGTATTTAAAAGAAGTAGACAAATGATTAGAATAATAGTTATAGTATTACTACTAACATCTTGTAGTGCTAATAAAAAAGATATGAATCCTTGGACAACAATAGTAAAACAAGTCCTAACAAATGGAATAAGCAGATAATGTATTACTGGAATCCTAAAAGAATTAAGGAATTAAAAGAACGTGGATATAAACTACATTTTGTTAAAAATGATTTGACAAAATCAAAAAAATGTGATAGAGAGGATAACAATGAAAAAATACAAAATAATACTTCGAGGAATGGGAATTTTTGCGACTGGGATAATAGCCTTCCCAAGAGAATCAGTAGAGTCTCCAGAACCAACACTAGAACAAATAGAAAATGAAGTTGCATTATATCTAAATGAAAAACTATTAAAGGTAGAACCAGATAGTTTTCATACACAAGATATGTATATACTTACATATGAAGATATAAAACCAGAGAGAGTTCTTCTTTGAATTATAAGCAACAACTAGCAGTAGTAGAAGGTCTTTTTGTTCCACCAGATTCACAAATTAGAATGGACTGTCCATTTTGTAAAAATAAAAATACTTTGTCAGTAGACACTACAGAAAATAAATTAAGTTGGTATTGTTTTCATGCTTCGTGTTCAGCTAAAGGTAAAAAAGATGGAGAAAAAAATATGGATTATGTAGTAAAAGTTTTTACAGGAAGTGGTAGTTTCTGCAATCAATCTAATGAATTTGAGACACCAGATAGTTTTCAATCTATTTTTTCTAATAAAAAAGCTATGAATTATTTACATAAAAATAATTGCTGGGAGGCTTGGGCTTGGCATAGAGCAGAAATTAAATATGATGTTAAACAAGATAGAGTAGTTTTTTTAGTTCGTAATAGACACTCAAATAAAATAGTAGGTGCAGTTGGTAGAGGTTTAAATAAAAATGTTTATCCTAAATGGTTTATGTATGGTAATAAAGATGTGCCATTTAAGTCTGGTAATTGTGATGATGCAGTTATTGTGGAAGACTGCCCATCAGCTTGTGCAGTGTCAAATATATTAACTGGTATTGCTATCATGGGTACAAGTTTAAAAGAAATACACAAATCACATTTAAGACCATACAAAAATTTATATATATGTTTAGACAGAGATGCTACAACTAAAGCATATGATATGGCAAAAGATTTAAGGTCTTCTGGTTTTGATAATGTTATTGTAAAACCATTGACAGATGATTTAAAATATTATAATACAGATGAAATAAAGGAGATGTTCTATGATAGAAAAGCAAATGCTTAGATTAATGTTAAATAAAAATTTTTATACACAATATAGAGGTGCTATATCTCACACTATTTTTTCTGGAGATATAAGTTCTTTATATGAGACAATTGAAAAAGCACATAGTAAATATGATTCAGATATTAAATTAGATGAATTATATTCTTTACATACAACTGTATTTAATCCTGCATTAACACGTGCAGCTAGAGAAAAGTTTAGTGAACTTGTAGAGGATATAAAAGAAGTTGAAGTTCCAAGTAAAGAGATTGCTAAAGATATTATTAAAGTTTTATCTAATAGAGACTTAGCACAAAAGATAGCAGTAGAAGCTACTGAAATATTTAATGGTAAAGATGCAAATTTTACTTCAATTATGTCAATGATTGAAAATCATAAACAAGATTTAGATGAAGAAAAAAATCCTGCAGTTACTTCAGATGTAAATGAAGTACTGGGATTATTAGATGTAACAACTAAATGGCAGTTTAACATTCCTGTGTTAAAAAACAACGTTGGTGGTATAGGTCCAGGTAATCTTATGATAGCATTTGCTAGACCAGAAACTGGTAAGACAGCTTTTTGGGTTAGCTTATGCTCTGGACCAGATGGCTTTGCTCAACAAGGTGCAAAGATACATGCATTTATAAATGAAGAACCAGCTATAAGAACACAGATGCGAGCTATCTCTTGTTATACAGGTATGACTAGAGAAGAGGTAAAGGAATTACCAGATGAAGCAAGAGAGTCTTGGTTAGATATAAAAGATAATTTATCTATGTTTGATACAGTTGATTGGTCAATAGCAGATATTGATGCTCATTGTGAAAAACATAAACCAGATATAATTATAATAGACCAGCTTGACAAAATAAATGTTTCTGGTACATATGCAAGAACAGATGAAAAACTTAGAGAAATATATACAAGTGCAAGAGAGATTGCTAAACGTAGAGATTGTGCAGTGATTGCTATATCTCAAGCATCAGCAGATGCACATAACAGAAATAGTATATCGTTTGATATGATGGAAAACTCTAAGACAGGTAAGGCAGCAGAAGCTGATTTAATTATTGGTATTGGTAAGAATGAATCTGCAGACCCATCTGATAGAACTAGAACTTTGTGTATAAGTAAAAATAAAATAAACGGTTTTCATGGAGAACCACAATGTGTAATTAGAAAGGAAATAAGTAGGTACGAAGGATGATTAGAGTAGTAGACGTAGAGACATCATGGCAAGTAACAGAGAATGGTGGGTATGACCCATCACCATTTCACCCAGATAATATTCTTGTAAGTGTTGGAATAGATGATGAATATTTTTTTACAAACCATTCTGAAAAAATTGATAAAGGTTGTTTTCATAAGATACAAGAACTACTAGATACAACAACATTATTAGTGGGACACAATATTAAATTTGATTTAATGTGGTTATTAGAATCTGGATTTAAATATGAAGGTAGAGTTTATGATACAATGATTGGGGAGTATATACTTAATAAAGGTATTCGTAAAAGTCTAACACTTGAGATGTGTTGCCGTAGAAGAAAGATAGGATCTAAAGATAATAGAATAAAAGACTTTACGGACAGAGGCATACCATTTCAAAACATACCATATCAAGTTGTTGAACAATATGGTAAGATGGATGTAGCTATAACTAGAAGATTATTTGATTCTCAGATGTCAGATTTTAAATTACCAAAAAATAAAGACTTACTAATGACAGCAAAAATGATGAATGAGTTTTTAATTGTATTAGCTGATATGGAACGTAATGGTATTCATGTAGATTTAGAAGAACTACATAAAGTTAAAAAAGAATATCAAGCAGAGTTTCATGCATTGCAACAGAAGATAGATACAATTGTATATAAACAGATGGGTGATACTAAAATTAATTTAGCTAGTCCAGAACAATTATCTTGGTTAATATATTCTAAAAAACCTAAAGATAAAAAGCATTGGGCAAAAATATTTAATGTAGGTATAGACAAGAACACTGGTAAAAGTAAAAAAAGACCACAGTATTCTAGAATACAATTTAGAAATTTAGTTTCTGATAATACAGAAGTTATTCATAAAACTACAGCTGAACAATGTATAGGTTGTCATGGTAAAGGTGTAATTAAAAAAATAAAAAAAGATGGAAGTCCATATAAAAATTATACTAAATGTTCTGAATGTGATGGCGATGGATATGTATATACACCTATGGCAAAGATAGCAGGATTTAATCAAAGACCTAGAAGTGTATATGATATTGCAGAGGCAGGTTTTAGAACAGACAGAATAACATTAAATAAAATAGCAGGTGAAGCTGAAGGTGAGTTTAAAGAATTTATAGATGCTATTGTAAGATATGGTGCAGTAGAAACTTATCTTGGTACATTTGTTACTGGTATAGAAAATTTTACAAATGAAAAAGGTTTATTACATCCTAAGTTTATGCAAGCAATTACAGCTACAGGTAGACTTTCAAGTAGAGACCCTAACTTTCAAAATCAACCAAGAGGTAGAACTTTTCCTATTCGTAAGGTTGTTAAATCTAGATTTAAAGATGGACAAATTATAGAAGTAGACTTTGCACAATTAGAGTTTAGAACTGCAGTTTATTTATCACAAGATAAGCAAGGCATGGAAGATATTAAAAATAATATAGATGTACATCAATACACTGCAGATATTATAGGTGTATCTAGACAAGACGCAAAGGCACATACTTTTAAACCTTTGTATGGTGGTACAACTGGTACAGAAGATGAAAAAAGATATTATTCTAAATTTTTAGAAAAGTATAAAGATATAAAAAAATGGCATGATAAATTACAAGACGAAGCTATAAGATATAAACGAGTTAAACTACCTACTGGTAGAGAGTATTCATTCCCATATGCAGAAAGAACACCATGGGGTGGATCAACTTATGGAACACAAATAAAAAATTATCCTGTGCAAGGATTTGCTACAGCTGACATAGTACCATTAGCATGTATACAAATATCTAAACTAATGCAAGCACAGGGTGTAAAAAGTTTGCTTATAAATACAGTGCATGATTCTATTGTTGCTGATGTTCATCCAGATGAATCTTACAAAATGGGATTAATTTTTAAGCAAGGTACAGAAGATGTAATACCTGCACTTAAAATGTATTACAATATAGACTTTAATATTCCTCTTGACACTGAGATTAAAATAGGATATAATTGGTTAGATATGGAAGAAGTAGAAATAGTTAGATAAATAATATAAAGGAGGTCAATAATGGCTAAATTAACTAAATACGAAAAAAAAGCACTTGTAGTTGTTTTATCTGCTGGTTACGGTGCTTATAAAGATAATGCAAAAGATGTATCTGATATATTTTTAAAAAAATATGATACACCACATGGACTTACTCTTGGCATGTCCTATAGTAGAGCATTAGATAAACTAGGTCTTGATACTTTTTGGGATAAACAAGGCGAGTTTATCAATAAACATAAATTAGATGAAGTTGATCTAATTAAAAGAGAACTAAGAGAAGGTAAATATAATGACTAAAGAAATAGAAGCATTAGAAACTCTTGATGAGTTTGAAGATGGAAGCTATGCAGCATATTTAGAATATGTTGATTTAAAAGATAAATGTATTGGAGAACCAACTACATTGTTTATAAAAGACAACCATGAGTTTTATTCTGAGTGGAGTTATTATGCAAACTCTGATGGTTTAGATATAAGAACTACAACAGAGGAAACTAAAATATGCTAGCATATGCTATAATTATATTGTCGCAGATACTTAAATGGAGTGTATTAGCTATATTTTTATTTGCAATAATTACTTTATTTTTATCTTGACTTTTTTGCAAAAGTATGATATAAGGCTTAACTATAATAAGGAGGACAAATGTCTGATGAACTAGTAAATATAAAAGGAATGTCTGATGAGCAAATTATGCAAGCTATTGGACAAGATGATGGATCAAGTGCAGGTACAAATATACCTAGACTTGCGATCAATCGTACACCAGAAGATGATGATGGGAATCAACTTCCCGTTGGTCACTTCTATACTTATGACTCAGCAGTTGGTCAAAACGTGTATGCTAAACCAGCAACACTAAGACCATTTATAAGTGCAATGCAGTATATGCATTATGATGCTGATAAAGGTGAGTACATCAATAGATCTATAATTTTTAAATCTTGGAAAGATGAAGCTATAGATATTCTTGGTGGTACAAAATGTGGTAAGATACCTTTCAAAGAAAGAGCAAATCTTACTCCAGAACAACTAGAACAACAAAGAACTATAAGATGTTATAAACTTGTATATGGTTTATTATCTTTTAAAGATGGTAAAACTGCTAATGGTAATGCCCATAATGTAGAAAATTTACCAGTGTTGTATAGAGTAACTGGAACAGCATTCTCACCAGTAAGTGCTGCGTTAGATCAATTGAAGAAAAGAAAAAAATTAATGTTTAATTGTTCTTTTTCTCTTGAAACTAAACGACAGAAAAAAGGTGGGAACGTATTTTATGTTCCAGAAATTACTGTTAATGCTGATGCTAATCTTCAATTATCAGATGCTGATATGGAAACATTGAAAGTATTTCAAGAATCTATTGATATAGAAAATAAAGAAGTTATTGATCTATATAATAGTGCTAAAGCTAAAGCACCTAATGGGTCTGATAAGATTGATGCTGAGATAGTTGATGATATGGATGATCAACTTCCAGAAAAAGTGTTGTCATCATAATGAACACGATACTTCATAAAGTACAGACGTATTTAGATAAAGTATCGAGAGAACCTGTTGTTATCTCTGAGGAATTGGTTGATGCTTTTGGAGAAAGTTGTAAAGCTATACTCCGAAAACAATTCTCAGAGGAACGACAGTCTCAGTTTAAACCTAGAATGTCAAATATAGGTAGACCATTATGCCAATTACAAATGGAAGCTAAAGGTATAAAAGGTGAAGGTGCTCCATACAATAGTAAAATGAGAAATACTTTTGGAGATTTAATTGAAGCATTATCTATATTTGTTATGAAATCAGCAGGAGTAGAAATAAAGAATGAACAAAAAGAAGTTACACATAAACTTGGCAAACAATCAATTGATGGAAAACAAGATGTTGAAATTGATAACAAAGTTTGGGATATTAAAAGTGCATCGCCATATTCTTTTGAAAAAAAATTTGGTGAAGATGGTGGGTTTGAGGCAGTTGTTGAAGAAGATTCCTTTGGTTATGCGACACAGGGATATTTATATGCCGATAGCCAAAAGAAAAATTTTGGTGGGTGGATAGCTATTAATAAATCTACAGGTGAATGGACAGTATGTGAAACACCTTTAGATGATAGTAAATATAAAAATAAGTTTGTTAAACTTGCACATGATAATTTAAAAGCATTAGAATCAAAGAAACCATTTAAAAGATGTTATGAAGCAGTTGATGAAACTTTTAGAAGTAAGCCAACTGGTAATAAAGTTTTGGGCTTTGTATGTTCGTATTGTCCATATAAACTTCCTTGTTGGGGGAGTGGATTGAAGCTGTTACCACAGCAACAATCCAAAGGAAAAAACCCTAAATGGGTTTGGTATACAGAAGTCAACAATCCTAAAAAGGATGAGACTAGTGAGTATGGTGGGGAGTAGTTTGAGGGGTCTGCTCTTCACCGACTCCAAATATGATGTTATATTTTGTATTATTTAAACATAAAAAAGATAAAGATTATGAATTGTTTACTAACACAGTTTTTGACAAAGAAAATGAAGCAGAAGAATTTGGTAAAAAAAGTATGAAAAGAAATTATGAGTATAAAGTTTTAGAATATAACAAAAAAAACCATGATAAGTATTGGAATAAATGACAAAAAAAGATAAAATGAGTTTATTAAATTCAATCAAGGTGCTTGTTGCTCCTTGGCAAAAAGGTTTTACATGTGGTATTGTAATGGATAGTAGGTCCAAAATGTCCACAGAAGAGTACGAATTATGTTCTACAATAGCTAGAGGCATGATAAAAATGGCAACCAGTGACCCACATTCTACGTTTCTGTGGGGTTTACGTGGATTTGCTGATGATAAGAAAAACAATGAAAAAGATCTTAGTATTAATTCTATTGCAGAATTTGATACTGATGACAATATAGTTGATTTTCTTGAATACTTAAAAATGAAACGTGATAAGGAGTTAAATTAATGGCAACACATGTTGTAATAGGTGACCCTCATTGCACACCTAAAGCAAGCAATGAAAGATTTCTGTGGGCAGGTAGACTAGCAGCAGATGTAGGAGCAACCCATATTATTTGTATGGGAGACTTCTGTAGTATGGATTCTTTATCATCATATGATAAAAAGAAAAAATCATTTGAAGGTAGAAGATATAGAAAGGACATGGAACATTCGCATCAAGCATTAGCTATGTTTAATAAAGGTTTAGGAAAACATAAAGCTAAAAAGATTATGTTGCATGGTAATCATGAAGATAGGATTGATAGATTTGTAGATGAAAATCCAGAACTAGATGGTACTTTAAAAATTAGTGATTTAAACTTTAAAGCATTTGGTTGGCAAGAAGTGCCATATAAATCTAACAAGGTGATTGACGGTATATATTATGCACATCATTTTCCTTCTGGTATATTAGGTAGTGCAATATCTGGTGAAAATATTGCAAGAACACTATTGACAAAACATAAAGTTTCTGCTACAGTGGGTCATAGTCATTTATTAGATTATGCTACATCTACATTACCAAATGGTAAAAAGTTACATGCATTATCTGCAGGATGTTATTTAAATCATAAAGAACATTTTGCTAGAGATACACAGCATATGTGGTGGAGTGGTATAATTGTAAAACGTAATGTACAAGGTGGTCATTATAATATAGAAACTATTGACTATAATACAATTAGGAGAGAATATGGCAGAAGATAAATCTTGGAAAGATTATGTATTTGAAGTACCAATAGATGGTAAAAGAACATACAGATATGAAAAAGATCATAGTCATGATATATCGTATGAGAATGAAAGAAAACATGATAATGTTCATTCACCTTCTCATTATAAACATGGTAAAAAAGAAACTATAGAAGTTATACGAGATTGTATGACAAGTGATGAATACCATGGGTATTTAAAAGGCAATGTTTTAAAATATGTTTCAAGATATAAATTCAAAGGTGAACCATTAGAAGATTTAGAAAAAGCTAACTGGTATCTAAACAGACTCATAACGGAGGTAAAAACATGGGACAAGTAAAACAAGCTATCATTGAAGTAGAAGATTTTGTAGCTGGTTGTTTAAGACAAGGTAGAACCTTAAATCAAACAATACGAGATTGTAAAGAACATTACAATAAACCTACTACAGTAAATCCATATTTTAGTGATGGTGATTTAATAGAAGATAAATACTATCAATTTAAGGGGGTATGGTAATGGATAAAAGTTTTTATGATGCTTTAAGAAAAAGATATGAGGCAGATATTGCAGAAGCAAAATCAACTGCTATGGTTTATTTTGATAAACCTGTGGCTATAGGTGAACATCCACAGTTTTTAGAAGAATTAGATAAACTTGTAGAAAAAATTGCAACGGCAGAAGAGAAAATAAAAATATTAAGAGATCACTTTGATAATACAATACCATTTTAATAGGAGGATAGATGGCTGACAAGAAAGAAGAAAACCAACAAAAAGTAGAACCTCGAACATATCTTATAACATCAGAACAACTGATGGATATTATGAGATATCTAATGACAAGACCTTATGGTGAGGTAGTAAAACTAATGAGTTCTTTGTCACAATTAAATCAACTTGACCCAAGAGTTAGTGCAGATTTTGTTAAAAATCCACAAGGAGAAACTAATGCCAGAAAAAAATAAAACTGATAAATTCACAGGCATTTTATTTGAATTGAAGATTGGGTTAAATAGAGAAAATGCTCTTGTAATTGATTATGGTGGTAAGCCTGTTGCTAAAATTAGAGAAGCATTGAAGGGATATCCATATCATGGTAATCTATGTGCAGCCGTTATTAATCATGCTAATTCTGTAGGAAGAAAATTAGAAGGTGAGATTAAAGAACTTATCCAAAGAGTTTAGATATTACTTCTGGCATAATCCTATTATGGATAGATTAGAAAGATATGCTAGTAAAATAAGTAACTGGTTTTGGCTTAAGAGATGGGGTGATCGTTCATTGTATCAAAGAAGCCAAAAAAAAAGGCACTCCGACTAATGACGGAATGCCTGTGTTGCCTGGGGGAAGTCTATTAATTTAGGCTTCCCTTTTATCTTTTATCAAATCTAAAATCTATATTTTCTTGAAATTTATAATTAGGATTTTTCATTCTATTTAATTGTTTTTCAAAAGCTATATTTAATGCACTTAATACGTCAGATTTACTACCACTATATTTTAAACCTAATTTATTATTATAAGCATCCATAGAAGAATCACCAAATATATTTCCCATTTTATCAAACTTTTCAAAAAAGGGAGTTTTACCATCTTTTAAAACTCCTACACTTTTAGATATAACATCCATACCTTCTAATCCTAATCCCAACATTTGTGTTGTAAACTTTCCACGATCTTTTGACATAATTGCAGAAGTTGCTGCGTGCCTATATGCATCTGCAATAGCTGTTAATGTAGGTAATCCATCATCTCTAGGTGTGCTTGCATATATAAAATTATTATCTTCATCTTTTTCTAAATTATAATTAAATCTTTCTCTAAGAATATCTCCAAGAGATTCTTTTTTATTTCCTGGAGATGTTTGCCATAAATTAAAATAATCAGATGGATCTCCTTGATATAACATTTTTACAGTTTGATCTTTTAAATTACCTAAATTATAATTCATTTTAAATTATCCATCTGCATATTCATGGGTTTTCTTTTAGGTAGTATTGGATTAAATAATCTAAATACTCTAGTTTTGTATACTTGATTTAAAAAATCTGGATAGTCTTCCCTTTCAGCATATAAACTTAAACCTTTAAAGTGTTCTTCAATAGGATTACCCTGATTAATAGATGTTCTTACAGGTTCATATTCATCTTGTGTTTTTATTAAATTAATAAAAGCACGAATACTATCTTTGGGTGTATTAAATTTAGTTAATTTAGATCCACCTTGTGTTGCTAAAAAGGGTTGATTACCGTATGGATGTATTCCAAATAAATTATTAGCAGCTTCTGCTGTAGGTGCACCTTTAAATTGCATATTACCTGTTTCAGCTAAAGCAACAGTAGCAATTAATTCATTAGGTATTTTAAATTCAAATGATTTAGGATCATATTCTTGTTTGACATCTTTAATGTCATTTATTAGATCCATGATTTTTGTATCATTTGCCATTGCAGTACCTATTAAAATTAAACTAACAATTCCAAGCCCGAAGAGCTTTATTAATTCTCGAATTAGGATCATTAGCTGTTTTAGAAGAAGTAAGTTTTTTCTTCATACCTTTCATTCTTGCACAAAAACTAGCACGTCTTTTGTTGCCAACTTTTTTACTAGGTGCTTTAAGATTGCCTCCAGTTGCACGATTATATGAATCTCTACCTTTTTGATTAAGGCCTCCTTTAGGATTCTTACCTTCTTTTCTTTGCCATGCTGGTGTCTTTGCCATTATACTTTCTTAGCTAGTTTTTTGTTTATTTTTCTTTGAACACCTTCTGGTAATTTAGAAAATCCTTTATATTTTTTCTTCATACTAGTTGGTTTCTTTTTCATATTAGTTTTTTTCATTCCATACATTAGCTAAATCTCCTATATTGTTTTACTTTTTTTGCAATCCCTTTCGGTTGTTTCACAAACTGTTTTCCCTTCTTTGTTCCTTGGCGTTTTGCTCTTGTCGTTGCCGCATACTCCGCAGATGACATTGCTTTGATAGCCTTCTCTGGTAAATATCTTTCCCCAGTCTCCGAAGACTTCTTGCCAGACTTCGTTCTCCATTTCTGTTTTCCCCATGCTTTTAGACTCCTTTGACTTTTTGCAAGTGCCATTANNTTTTTCTCCCTTTTCTTATAGATTCTTTTCCTTTTTTAAATATAGATGCCACCTGTGTTTTACCCATAACCTTTGCTCTTTGTTCACCTACAGTTAATATCTGTATCTTTCTTGCAAATGGTTTAGATATCTTTTTAACTTTTGCAACAGTCTTACGAGCATCAGCAGGAGTCGCAAACTTAATACCAACAGTATCTTTAGGATTCTCATCAGTATAAAGCCTCCTACCAGATCCTTTAGGTTTTTTACCTGTACCTACTTTAGGATCTCTTTTTTTTGCCATAAGATTTCATTTCTTTAATATGATTTTCAATAACTTTACTTTGTTTTTTATGTAAAGCAGATGCTTTTTTTAATGCTTTAGCAACTTTTTTTATTTTTTTAACCATGCTTATACTTATCTCTCCAATAATTTTGTCTTTGAAGTAATCTAACTTTATATTCTAGATCACTAATACCTAAAATTTTTTTAATAAAATTAATCATTACTTATATCCTCCTCCAGCTTTTTTATAAGCCTTAGCTAGAGCCTGGGCTTTTCTTGCCGACCATTGTCCAGCAGCTGTGCCATGTGATGCCTGTGCTTTTATCCTGTTAAAGATTCTTTTTCTCATACCAGGTTTAGTATAGTTGCCTGCTTTGTTAACTGTACTTTTTTTCTTAGTCATCTTTTAACTCCTTGTAATCATAATCATAACTACCCTCTTGGTTTTCATCAGTAATCCATTTAGATGTATCTTCTACTGACCATATTCTTGTATTAACAAGTCTATGGATAAGAGGTTTGCTAGGATCTGCAGCCATTGATGGGTCAAATATTCTTAGCCTATTATTAGGTTGTATTGCATAATTACCATCATCTAATTGTATAACATGACCACACTTATGCTGGTCTGGTTTTTCTGCATATCCAAAATCTAATTCATTATAGTCACCAGCACACCAATCAATTGTAAATAAATATGTACCTTCTCTTTGTTTTTTTCTTCTAGAAGTATATATCATTTTACAACCATCTAGTTGATAAAATCTAGTGACACTTACATTATAACTAAATGAATCCCATAACATTAATTCATTTAATGGTAATTCTTTTACATCTGGTTTTTTACAAAATGCAGATATTGGTGCTCTCCACCAGATACCACCATCAGTCATCATATAATGAAACAATGGTACTTGTTTAGGTATAGATGTAAATCCAAATACTACACATTCAAAGTATTTATCATGAGAATCTTTTTGATCTCTTAAATAATTACCTCTGACATAACACTCTATAGGTGGTATATTAGCATTTAAATACATTAATTTGCTAGTGGGTTAGAACTAGCTGCTTTTATCTCAGCTATAGAATTTTTTAATAATTTAATTTCTGTTTCGTTAATTTTAATTTGTGTGTGTGAGTGCTCAGTATCTAATGCAGCTACTTTTTCTTCTAACACAGCTATTTGTGCAGACCAATCTGTGCCACCTGCTGATTCTAGTGCTTCTAATTTTGTAGTAATCTCACCATATTTTACAAAGCCACCACCTATTGCGGCAATAACTCCTAATAAAGCAGCTACACCTGCTAATTGATTTTTTATTTTATCCATTGTTTAGTACCTCTAGTTGTATTAATAGTTGTTGCCTTTCAATTTTTAATTCGTTAATTTTATTTATTTTAGTTGCTATTGGATCTTGCTGTATATAAGAGTTTAAATTTATATTGTTATATATTTCTCTACCATCAGATATATTTAGTTGATCTACATATATATTTTTTGGTTTATAAAATGGTACATTATATGCACTTAATAGTATTTCTGTATCTGACATAGCTTTTAGGGTTACAAGGTTTTTAAGTTGTAAGTTTTTACCTACATCTTTTATATTCTCATCAATTTTAGTTA
>FUFK010039453.1_pt1 | contig 23410 bp, 22 predicted proteins | sample 1021851 | NCBI WGS metagenome assembly FUFK01 (sample SAMEA51879418, study PRJEB19060) | metagenome | reverse complement strand
CTCCGTCGACAACCCAGTCGTCACCATCACGGTTGATCGTTGCGCCCATTGCGCGCAGGGCCGCGGCGGGCTTTTTGATGTTCTTCTTCGTGCGCGATGCCGGGGCATTGCTGCTGGCGGAGGTGGGCATCGGCATCGCGTGGGCCAGCATCCTGGCCATGCCTTACGCCATTCTCGCCAGCAACCTTCCGCAGGCAAAGCTTGGCATATACATGGGCCTGTTCAACGTGTTCGTCGTTGTCCCGCAGCTGCTGGTCGCGACCGTCATGGGCAGCATCATGCAGGCGTACTTTCCGGGCGAGCCGGTGTGGAGCATGCTGTTCGCGGCGGCGAGCTGGCTGATCGCGGCACTGGCCATGCAGCGCGTGCAAGCCGTGATCCCTTCGGAGAAATCCCATGCATAAGCTCGTCGCTACCGCCGCGGCGCTAGCCGTTCTCGCAAGCGGGACAGACGCGCGTGCCGACACCTCCCCGCCGACCGGTTGGGAAGCCCANGACAAGGTGACACTGGCGCATCCCGAATGGGCGCGCAACGCGGTGCTTTATCAGATTAATACCCGCCAGTTCACAGCCGAGGGAACCTTCGCCGCTGCCATGCAGGAACTGCCGCGCCTCAAGGAACTGGGCGTCGATATTCTCTGGCTCATGCCGATCCACCCGATCGGCGCGGAACACCGCAAGGGCACCCTTGGCAGCCCCTATTCCGTGCAGGACTATTACGCGGTGAACCCCGAATTGGGTACTGAGGAGGACTTTCGCGCCTTCGTCGATGCCGCGCATGCACAGGGCTTCAAGGTGATCCTCGATCTCGTCGCGAACCACACCGCCTGGGACAACGAACTCGCGAAGCAGCATCCCGACTGGTACGAGAAAGACTGGAAGGGCGACTTCCGCCCGACCCCCTGGTGGGACTGGTCCGACATCATCGACCTCGACTGGTCCAAGCCCGGCGTGCGCGAGCATGTTGGCGGGGCCATGGAATATTGGGTCCGCGAGTTTGGCGTCGACGGATATCGCGCCGACGTGGCGGGTTACGTCCCGCTCGATTTCTGGGAGACCGCGCGGGCGCGGCTCGACGCGATCAAGCCAGTCTTCATGCTTGGCGAGGTGCAGCAGGCCGCCTTTCACTACGCCGCCTTCGATGCGACCTATGCTTGGGACTGGCACAACACGTCGAAGAACNTCGCGAAAGGCAAGGGCGATGCGACCAGCTTCTACGGCTATTANGCCGAGAACGAGAGNCTGTGGCCGCGNCAGGCCATGCGCATGACNTATATCGAGAACCANGACAGCAACGCGTGGGAAGGCACGACGCAGGAGAATTACGGGGCCGCANTCGATGCGATGANCGTGCTTTCCTTCACCGGCGAAGGCCTGCCGCTGATCCATAACGGAATGGAAGCCTGCAACGCNAANAGGCTCGAATTCTTCGAACGCGATCCCATCGACTGGGGCCGCGGCGAAGATTGTGCCTCTGGCGATCTGCTAAAAAACCTGATTGCCTTCCGCAAGGCCAATCCGGCGCTCGCCAACGGTCAATGGGGCGCACGCATGCACAAGTTGGAAACCGACCGTCCCGAGCNGGTATTCGCATGGGTCCGGACGGCGGGCNAAAACCGGGTCGTCGCNTTCTTCAACTTCGGCGATAAGCCGGTGACGGTCACGCCCACAAGCGCGCTTGCCGATGGGACTTATGAGCGGNTCGGCACTCCCGAGCGAGTAGTCTTGCGAGAAGGGCAGGAGCTTCAGCTGCCGGGGTGGGGCTATCTGCTCTTGGCCCGTAATTGAAAACGCGATCGGTCGGCCCCCATCGAATCCGCTTCTAGTGATACTCGGCGGTAGAAGAGCGGGCCGCGCTTTCCTGGCCGATAGTGAATATGCCACCTGAGTTGCCGTCCGATCGGCAGTGACTACCCGTATCGTCTCAAGCTGCTACATGCTTAATGGACGGTTCCTCTGTGACAGACGCCAAAAGCGGACCGACAGCAAACGGCCCAAAAGCTGCCATTCGGTGCCCATCAGATTATTGGGAAATTTCTGTGAAACGTCAGAAGTAATGGCTGCTTTGCGCCCTCACGTCAGTCATTCGGGACTCACCCGGTCGATCCTGATAGCTGCCGTTCGTTAATGCGTTAGCCGCATGGTCGATATTGTTCTTGCTGAGTATTAGATCCAAAGGCAGCTATCTGCTTTTTATCAACCGTGACCCAATATCCTTGGAACGGCCAAAAATTCGCCGACTAAAAAAGGCTCCTTTTGCGGCTGTTGATTTAAGAAAGCGAAGTGCCAGTGGCGATCTAAAGTCAGGCGATCGGTAGGCGCAACACTGCTCGCACGCCGCCTTCGGGGGATTCATGTAGTGCGAACCGCCCGCCCTGCCGCATCGCGAATTCCCGCACTATGCTGAGGCCAAGACCCACACCCCCGGTCTGGCGGTTGCGAGATTCCTCCCCGCGTTCGAACGGAGCCAGCAGCCGCTCGCGGTCCTGCTCTGCGATGCCCGGTCCAGCGTCGGACACGGTCAGCACCATCGCGTCCTGCTTTTGCCGGATATGCAGCGTGCCACCGCCGCCGTACTCTACCGCATTGCGGAGCAGGTTCTCGATCACGCGGCGCAGGGCCAGCGGCGGCATATCGACCATGACATCGTCGCCAGGCAAAATCGAGAGGCCCGCGCCCGCGCCGCCCATTTCAGTGACGATCTGTTTCACGAACGGGCGCATCTCCACACGCTCGACCGGGATCGCCGTGTCGCGCGCGAAACCGAGCACCTCTCCGATCATCGATTGCACCCGCTCGATATCTGCGACCATTCGGCTGCGCTGAGGCTCCGCCACGGTTTCGACGCGCAGGCGCAGGCCGGTCAGCGGGGTGCGCAGATCGTGCGCGATGGCGGTGAGGATCCGCGCTCGCTCCGCAGCTTCGCCGGCCAGCCTGGTGCGCATGGCGGCGATCGCGCCTGCCGCCTCGCGCAACTCGCGCGGACCGGCTTGCGGGACCGGGCCTGTCGTATCCTCGATCGCGCCGGCTAGGGTGCGGAACGGGCGCGTCAGCCGCCGGGCAAACACCCAAGCGAGCGGCGCGAGCAACAGCAGGCTGATTGCGAGCGCGATCAGGACATTGCGCTGCCAGCCCGTCAGCAGAGGCTCGGGCTGCGCGACCGTCAGCCAACGCCCGTCGGCCTGCCGCGCGCTGGCGATAAAAGCCGGAAACGGCACATTAGCGAGCGAGAACCGGACTTCGTCACTGGCCTGTCCAGGTATGAGGCGACGGAATGTCTCGTCTCGCCCACCGATCATCATCACCGGCCCCGAACTGGCCGTCCCTTGCTCATCCTCATGTAGGATGTCTTCCGCCTTGATACGAAACTCTCGCGAGGCGATTTGCTCGCGCCAGACGGCGCGGACGCTCTCGCTCGGTCGACCCATCTGGGCTGCGATGATCTCTTCGAGCAATAGCGCGCGCGGTCCCTCGGGCGGACTGCCGAACCGTCGTTCGAGCCCGTTCGCCTCTCCCGTCAATGCGGCGATGGCCTCGGCCCCCGTCATACGCGGTTGCGCCGGTTCGGGCACCAGCACCACGACTGCGGCGGTCGCCGCCACACTGAGGCACGCGACCGCGACGCCGAAACCGCCGATCGATCGGAGCGCGGTGGGCGCGCGGCTCACTGGCGCCGAACCGACGGTGCGAAACGATAGCCCGCGCCCCGCACCGTCTCGATCAGCGGCGCGGGATCGGCCTCTGCCAGCTTGCGGCGCAGGCGGCTGACCGCGATGTCGATCGCGCGGTCGTAGGGTTCGGCATCGCTGCCGCGCGCCAGATCGATCAGCATATCGCGCGAGAGCACCCGGCCCGGCCTTTCGACGAAGGCCGCAAGCAGCGCATGTTCGCCTTCACTCAGCGCCACCAGACGCCCCGCCGGGTCGCGCAGGCGCCGTTCCTGCACATCAAGCCGCCAGCCTGCGAAGGCGAAGCCGCTATCGGGCTCCTCCGCGCGCGCCACTCCCGGCCTGCGTAGCAGCGCACGCACCCGCGCCAGCAATTCGCGCGGCTCGAACGGCTTAGTGAGATAATCCCAGGCCCCCACTTCAAGGCCCACGATCCGGTCGGTCATAGCGTCGAGCGCGCTCAGCATCAGGATCGGCGTGCCGCGCGGCGCAAGGCGCCGGCACAGCGACAGCCCATCCTCCCCCGGCATCATCACGTCGAGTACCAACAGATCGGGCGTGGACTGCTCCAGCGCGCGCTCGCACGCCGTAGCGTGCTCCGCGCTCAGCACCGCGTAGCCGTGCCCGCTCAGAAACTCGGCGATCGCATCGCGGATGCTGGCGTCGTCGTCGACGACGAGGATGGTGGAGCGTGGGGTGACGACAATCTTCCTTTCCCGACGCTCCATACCGCAGGATTGTAGCATCTGTGTATCGTAGCCCGTTACTCATCGGACATACGGGCGATACCACTCTCTGCTTGAAGAACGGTCCAGGCAATTCTTCAAGGAACGGTCGACGATGGGACGGATACATTTCCTGCTGGCGGCGCTGATGACGTCGAGCGCGACCGGGATGGCATGGGCACAGCAGCCGACGACCGGACCCGACCAATCCGCGAGGCCGGACGACCGCGTGTTCCGCGATGCCAAAGGAAACCCGCTACCTGAAGCCGTGCAGGAACAACTACGCGAACACTTCCGCAAGAACCCAGAAGCGTTGCGCCCGGCCTCGTTGGTCGACGACGAGGAGCCAGGCGAGATCGTGGTCAGCAGGACGCGTCCGCGCGGATCGGTGGTGAGCGACATCCCGGCCGAACGCAGCTTCACCGCGCAGGATATCCGCGCCTACGGAACCTCAACAATCGCAGAACTGCTCGACGCGCTCGCCCCTCAGCTAGCCAGCAATCGCGGGCGCGGGAACAATCCGCCCGTCACCTTGCTCAATGGTCGCCGCATCGCAGATTTTTCCGAAATCGCGCGCATTCCCACCGAGGCAATCGAGCAAACCGAGGTATTCCCCGAGGAGCTGGCTCTGCAATACGGCTATCGCGCCGACCAGAAGGTGGTGAACATCATCACCTTCGAACGCTTCGATTCGCAGTTCGGTCAGGTTTCGGTGATCGGGGCGACGGATGGCGGCTGGGCCAGCGTTACTGCGACCGCCGACCATTTCCAAATCAGTGGCGATACCCGGTTCAGTCTAAACGCCGCCTATACCCGGTCCGGCAGTGTGCTCGAAAATGAGCGCGAGTTAGCGCAGCCCTCGGCCACGCCCGATCGCGGTGATCTGCGCACGCTGGTTCCGCGCAGCGAGCGGGTGGAGATCGGCGGCCTGGTCGGGCGCCCGCTGGGTGGAACCATTTCCGGCATACTCTCTGCAAAATTCGAACATGGCGAGACCCGTAGCCTGCTCGGTCGGGAGGCTGGCATTGCGGCAGGCGCGCTCGAACGCGATATCGGCACCGACACGCTGCGGCTCGGAGCGGCGGTCAACGGTCGGCTCGATCGCTGGCTGTGGAACGCGACCAGCAATTACCAGCGCGCCGATACCACGATCATAGCCAAAATGGCTGGCCCCGCCGCCAGCGAACGGACCGGTTCGCTCGCCAAAACATACGACGCCGGGTTGCTCTTCAACGGCCCGCTAGCCACGCTCCCGGCTGGCCAACTCCTCACGAGCATAAGAGGCGGCGTTGCGGTTCAGGATTTCGCAGCCGAGACATCCTTCGGCAGCGCTAATATCAGCGCCAACGATCTTTCCCGGCGGATCGGCAGCATACAACTCAGCGTCGACCTTCCTCTCCTCACGGATGCAGGGTCGTTGGGCGCACTCTCGCTGAACGGCAATCTGGGATTGCAGAGCCTGTCAGATACAGACGACCTGCGCACTCTCGGCTATGGCGTGGTGTGGTCTCCTGTCAAAGCGATAGGCATTGTCGCCTCGCTCACGCACGAACAGGGTGCGCCCACGCTCCAGCAACTGGGTGCACCGCTGCTCGAGACGCCGGGCGTGCGGACCTTCGACTTCGCTCGCGGCGAGGTCGTCAATATCTTGCGCCTATCGGGCGGAAACTCCGATCTTGTCAACGACCAGCGCGACGTCTTCCGGTTCGGGTTCAACGCCCGGCCGATCGCGCACACCGATCTCACGATCAGTGTAGATTACGTCGCGACGACGATCGACAATCCGATCTCAAGCTTTCCGACCGCGCTGCCGCAGGTCGAGGCGGCGTTTCCCGACCGCTTCGCGCGCGAGAACGACGGGCGCCTGTCGCTGATCGATGCAAGACCGGTGAACTTCGCCAACTCACACCAGGAGCGCTTGCGCTGGGGTGTTGTGTTCACCCGTCCGCTAGGGCCGGTCCCTGCGGGAATGCAGCCGGCAAACGGGCTAAACTTTACCAGCATTGAGGAAGCACAGCGCGCCATGCCCAACGCGACGATCATCACAGCAGAACCAGGCAGCGCCTTGGCGCGGCAGGCTGAGAACCTGCGCAGTCGCTTCTTCGCAAATCTATACCACAATTGGTATCTGGAGGACCGGGTGACACTGCGCGACGGGCTGCCCACGCTCGACCTGCTCGAAGGCGGAGCGCTCGATTTCCTCGGTGGACGCAGGCGGCACGAGGTCGAATTCCAGGTTGGGGCCTTCAAGCGCGGTCTCGGTGCACGGATGGATGTGCGTTGGCAAAGCGATAGCGAGATTCGCAGCGGACCGAACGGCGATCTGCGGTTCGCCAGTCTCGGCACCGTCAATCTCAACCTTTTTGCCGATCTCGGCCAGCGCGCGGGCGGCCCGAACGCTTCGAGTTTGCTAAAGGGCATGCGCGCGACACTAGGCGTTTACAATCTGTTAGGAACGCGCCCTCAGGTGCGTGACGCGCTCGGCCAAGTGCCGATCGCCTATCAACCCGCCAATCTCGATCCGCTGGGCCGGACGGTGAGCTTCAATCTGCGGAAGGTGTTTTGACTGGATGCTTGGGCGAGTGCAGTAATGCAATAGCCGTCCGATTTTAATCCCAGCTTGGGGCGCACGTCACCGCCATTGGTTGGTTCATCCGGGAACGGCAGCTAGTGCAAACTTGCGGTCTGAAAGCTACCGGCCGGAAACCGGCCCAGAAACTGTCATAAGGTGCCCATCACATTGCTGTCGGGTGAATACGAAAACCCCAGTATTTTGCGGATTTCCGCTAATGGTGCACCCGACAGGATTCGAACCTGTGGCCTCTGCCTTCGGAGCCGGTACAAATCCGGTACGCCAGACTACGAAATTCTACTCTAAACTACTGTTATTAAGTGATTTAGATTGATTGCAGTTTGCGCTGGCGTAACCGCGTTTACGCCTCGACTTGCCGCCGCGTGCTTCCTTCACGCTTACGCGAATTCGAGGTCCCGAGACGGAGATCGCCATGGTCAAATTGACCAAACGCGCTGTCGAAGCAGCCGAAGCCAAGACCAAGGACTACATCTTGTGGGACGAAGAACTACCCGGTTTTGGGTTGCGTGTCTTCCCCTCAGGCAAACGAAGCTACATCGTTCAATACCGCCAGTGCGGACGATCGCGGCGCATGGCGATTGGGCTGCACGGAATCTGGACTGCCGAGCTTGCCCGGCGCGAAGCCAAGGCCCAGCTGGGTCGCGTCGCAACCGGCGATGATCCCGCAGAGGAGCGACAGGAAGATCATCGGGCGATGACGATGAAGCAGCTTTGCGAACGCTACATTCAAGACCTTGAAGACGGGCTTATCCTCGGCAAAGGCGGGCAACCCAAGAAGCAATCCACGATCGATACCGACATCGGGCGGATCAAGCGTCATGTCATTCCCTTGATGGGCAGTCGGCGTGTCAAGGATCTCACCCGGGCCGACATGGTCAAGATCATGCGCGATATTATCGCAGGCCGGTCGAGTATTGTCGTCAAAACCAAAAAGCTACGGGGCAAGTCGATTGTGAAGGGTGGTCCAGGAACCGCCACACGCACACTAGGCCTGATCGGCGGCATCCTCACCTACGCAATTGACTTGGGGGTCATCGACCGAAATCCAGCGCACGGCATCAAGAAGCCGAAATACGAGGTTCGTGAGCGGAGGCTATGTGCTGATCAATGAAGGCGAGATCGAAATCATCAAGCTCGGCAATTCGACACTGGTGCTGACCGAGAGTCTGAGATCGCTTGTCGAACGAAGGCGCAATCCAACCGATGCCCACACGGCGGATGACAAATATTGACCATGCATCCCGACCTCTTGAAAGCCATCGTGCTCGCGGCGATCGCTAGAATGCCAAACAATACCAAGCGTCAATTGGCCTCAACGGTTCGAGAGCGACGCGAACGCGCAGAGGAGGCGCTTGCGGCGAGCATTGTTGTCGAGCTTTCGCGGCGATCCTAGTGAGCGAAATCGGCGTCGGCTTTGCGCCCTAATCTCGGTCATTGCGAGTCGCCAGCCGATCGCCTGAAAGCGGACGTCCCTCGCAGTCGGCATGGGCGACCCGGTCTGGGACTGGCTTGCCGTTCTCTGGCTACGCCTAATACAAAAAGTTACTGTCAAGAAGCCGACGCACGACGTGTGTATTTTTTGCGCGGCAGAAAGACAGAGAGGATACTGGCATCTGATCTGTTCGGGAGCGAAGAACGATTCCATCGATCCCTTGGCGCTGCGCAGCCGTCTTAGCCGGCCATGTGCTCGGGCTCAATTTGCCGGTAAGGCGTAGGGCATTAGATTTAGGCGATCGCTGTAGCGGTTTAGTGCATTCAGCTCGCAGATGTGGATCTGGGCGGACCAACCGTAGATGTTGCTCCGCAGATAGGCCATCTCTCCATGAAAACCCGCTTCGTCCAGATCGATCCACCAAGCTCTGGGTCTTCCGTCACTGCCATCGGCCCAGCGATAGCCGCGGCTCTTGAGGAGATCCTTCTTCTCGAATGGCGCGCCTTCGGCCCAGCACCGCCAACTGCGCGAATTGGACGATGACAGTAGTATCTTCATCGCGCTTTCAGTCCCTCCGACCGGGACGCTGCGGCTCAATACCTCAATTCCTGCGTAGCAGTCGTTCACGGCACGGTGGCCATCGTAGAAAAAACCGTGTGCCTGTCCGATCAGGCTGAGCTTAGCGCTCTCAAAACCATGCGCCGCCCAAGGGATCTCAGACAAGGAGCAGGCCCACCGGTTGTTCGCCAGCTGCGGACAAAAGCGTTCGACGAAGCGCCGATCGAACGCAGCATTGTGTGCGACAATGAGACCGTCCCCGGCAAACTGGGCCGCCGCCATGAAGTCGATCGTCTTGCCAGCAACCATATCGGGCGTAATGCCCGTCAACCGCGCTACTTCGGCGGGGATCGGCTTCTGTGGCTGGCGAAGTTCGGATCGTCCGATCCCCATCCCCGCTATGCGGCCCGAGTCCTCATACCAGAAGGGCACCATCGCGAGTTCGATGATCTCGTCCACGTTCGGATCCAATCCCGTGGTCTCAACGTCCAGAAACACGGCCCGCTTCATGTGGGGCATCGGGATGAAGTTTCCGCCGGGCACCTGCAGCCGGCGAAGGACACGGTAGTCGCCGGTCGCCTCGAGTCGGGCTGCGAGCGCCTCTATCGTCGGATCAGTTAGCATAATAGATCCCTTGGATATGATATCAGTATTCAGCGTGAATGGTGGTCGAGTTTGCTAAGCTTCGGAGGCGGTATTTTGAAAAGGCCCACATGCATTGGCGTCGATCGAAATCCTTGTTTAGGCTGGTGCAAAGTTCCCGGTCGAGGCCTTTCCGGTGACCCGGCCTCCCAAGGCTGTCGTCATGATCTGCTCGAAGGCGGTAATTACCGTCGATGGCGTGTCAGGGAGACGGTGCTCGAAAAGCAGCGCGTCGTGCATGGGAAGCAGAACGGTGACGTCGTCCAACCTCTCCACTTCCAAGAGTGCCTTCTTGAAGATGAGCGATCCTGTTCCCTGCACGACTTGGCTGACCGCGGAACGCCGCTCCTTAGCCGTCAGCACTCCTGAGTGGCTCCGCGCGTAATGATTGCCCATTTCGGTGGCGATACGTCCCGTGCGCTGGAATTCTGCGCAAATCTCCGTTTTCCACTCCTCGTATCGGGCGAAGACCCGGAAGGCGTCTTTCGCCTTGGTGCGCTCGGCCCCTAGCTCGACGGCGGCGTCCACAAGCGCCTTGCGGCTCATTCCGTAGGCGTATGACAGAAAGAGCTGCTTGGCGGCTTTTCGATTGCCGGTGAGTCCGAGATGGTCCCCAGCGAACAGCTCATACATGTCTCCGGCGGAATAGAGTGCGGCGAGCTGTTTATCACCTGAGAGAGCGGCCATTATCCCTACTTCGAACTGATCGAAGTCAACATAGCTTAGCTCCGCCCCTTGGCGAGCACGGATGATGGAGCGGTATTTCTTGGAGATGCTCTGGAGTGGCGGGTTGCGCACAAGTATTCGCGATGTCCTGGAGCCGAATACATCCACGATGGGTCGCGTGCACCCGTTAGCAAGTGTCAGGGAGGAGAGCACGCGCCTGGCGGCCTCGAACTCCTCAAGGGCCAGCGTGTCGCCTCCGAAGTCGTCAGGGTGCGGCACGAACTCCAGAACGTATCTCGTAGAAACGCCCTCGAACTCGAATCCCAAGGCGTGAAGTTTCCGCTCGATCGATGTCCGCGACGGGGTCTCGAGCGGCATATCGTGCTTGGCTGAATAATTCTTGAGGCAGTAAAAGTAGTCGTGCTCCGCCTCGCGGCGCTTGGCCGTCAATTCCGCCGCTTCGATCATAATCCCCGCAGACATTGCCTTCTGGAGCAAACGGTAAACGGGCATTTCAACACTGAAGAAACGCTCCATCTCGCCGTTCGCGGCGGCCTGCGCGCAAAGTGCCAGGTAAAGTTTCGCGATCGCTCCCGCCGCCTTCGTGGCGATCTCGGCATCGAACGGGATAGCCCGATTGAACATGCGTTTGTATGCCGAGCAGACCTCCTCGGATGCTCCGCAGGGACCGAGATGGGCGCTTATGTCGATTTTCTCGCGATTGCGCCGGTCATCGGGATTGCCTCCGATCGAGATTCGAAATTCGTCTATGTCCAGCACGACTTCTGGAAGGCCGCCGGTCTTATCGTAAAGCAGGTCGCGAATCATCCAGAAGTCGTGACAGACGACCGGACCGGGGTAGGCTACGATCTCGGCTGGGTTCGTCTCCTCGAGTTGATCGTGGACGAACCAGTAGAAGCAGTCGGCGCCTCTACCCGTGAAATCCTTGATGAAGATGAGCAGCTTGGATGCGAGATCAATCATATTCGCTGATCTCGTCAACGAGGTTCAGGATGTCCGGCCGCTCGCGGATGGCGAATGGCAAACCTTCTTCGTTCTCGTAGCGGCTCGCCCTGGCCCTAGTCGCCTTTAGTCCGGTAGGCACCTTTCCATAAAGCGGACGCAACTTGTCGTCGTCCAGCACTGCGGACGAGATGAGCAGATACCTGGCGTTCTGATATGGAAGGCTTTCGAATTCGCCTATGCTTCTCTCAATCAGGCCCTTCTCACCAACACATCTCAGCCAGATGAAAATGGCTGCCGCCTCCCCTGACTTCAGGTCATTCTGAAGTTTGCGGTCGGCAAGGGCAACCAGGTCGTCGGATCGGTGCTTACGCATGGCGAGGAGCAGCCAGATGTTGTAGTTCTGCCACTCATGGATGGCTCCGTCTTCGGCTAGCAGGAACGCCTCCAGTGCTGGCAGGCACCTCCCGTCGCGATCTAGGATGGATATGAGACGGCAGTATTGATCCGTTGTCGCTGCATGCTCCGAGAGTGACGCCGAGAGGGTATCGAGAAGCGAGATCGAGAGCGCGTCGCTCACGTCGAACAGGCCGGATTCCACGATTTGGGCGACACGGTTGACCGCGAACCTGAAAGAGCGCGTCTGCGTCTCCCCAGCTTCGATGCACTTGGTCAGAATCTCGAAGATGTAGGTAACGGACCGCGTGACGATCCGCCGGCTCCGCGACTGCCACATCTGGTTGATCGCCGTTGTTGTGCTGTCCTGCGACGGGAAGAATTTGGACAGATCATCCGGCGACGTCTCGGGGGACAAGATTGCCGTTTTGTTGGCGTTGATGTTCAATCCCACCGTCCGGAGGAGGCGGATGAGGTCCTGCAGGGCGCGTCGGGCGTGGACTTCGCTATCAGCAATGACCCGGATGTCGTCGACGTAGCGGTAATAGTCATACCCCTTTCCCGCCATCGCTTTATCGACGCGAGACAAGAGCATATTCGAGAGGAACGATGATGCGTCCCGGTTCTGCGGCAGGCCATGGCTTCCGCTAAACGTCCATCTTGAGAGAAGCCGGTCAAGCGTGGCGATCGCATTCCTGATTTGTAGCTTCTCTGGTCCGGTCGCCGCGATTTCCGGAATTCTTTTCTCGAGTCCTGCGACAATCTGCTCGCGGGCAATATTCTCAAAAAAATTGCTGAGGTCGGTAACCAACAGGAACTTTCCGGAGCGAACGAACGTCAGCGTCACACCTTCGAACGTGAACCAGCGATCTATCTTATTCTTGAAAAGATACTTTTTATTTTGGGGATTGGGCTCATACCGGTAGCTGAGGACCCGATGACCGAGCAGTTTGTCATAGTAGGGTATTAGGAAACTGCAGATCGACTGGTAGACGAAGCGATCGAAGAAGTCAGTCTCCAGTCCATAGCGCTCGCCGAAGCCCTTTTTGGGGATGTTGCGAACGACACTGCGTGTTCCAGCGTATACCCCGTTCCACTCTTGGAGCATCGCTATGATGATCCGCTTTGCCTCATCGGGGTCATTGAACAGATCGTCGTATTGCAGGCAGTCGAAATACCAGTCGTCGCGCATGTCTTGACGAAGATGCCGGAGAACCAGGTCGAAATTTATCGGGAAGCCTAGCGCCTGACCCTTCTCCCAAAATGTGGAGCTCAGCACATAGTCCTTCTCTACCCTGTTATTGATTGACACCCCTGAATCGCTCCTGACGGCCCATGAACAGCTAGCATTTTACCGCTCCATACTAGCGGCGGATCCCTTCGCCGCCAAAGGCGAGATCTCTCGTATTGAGACCGACAACTTGTAGGGCGCCTTTGTCAACGTTTAGATAGGCGTATTGGCAGGCTCTGGCAGAAGTGGACGCCCTCGATGGCTAATCTCAGCGACCGACTTTGGTCGACAGTTGTCGCACCGGCGGCGTCGCCAAGAAGGTCAGCTATCTGCGGTTCGCTGCCTAGACCCTGACAATCTGCTTCCGGCCCCAACTGCGGCCAACTAATCAGTGCTCAGGATATCTTCTCGAAACTCACAGTTTTGGGGTTGTAACTTAGCTCCGTGATGGATCCGTCACTAATCCGCGAGACCAGCTCGTGGATTATCGAAAGCGGAACAAAGAACCATTCGCGTGGCTGAACGGTCTTTCCGAAACGGTCGCCTGCAGACAAATCAAGGCGGGCGGGCCCAAGGGCACGATGGATCAGCCGTTCGAGCTTGGTCCGGTTGATGTTGAAGAGCTTGTATTCGGCTACGACTTCGACATCTGCGAGCAGAAAAGTCGGATCGTTACGCGCGTTGGCAATCCGGCTCAGAACCGGCTGCCCTGTAACGCCGATCTTGTGGATCAGCTCGCGATGTTCGTCGACATAGGGATGCGACGATTTGCTGCGGAGTACATAGATCGTGCCGCTCTCCAGGTCGTCGGGCTCAGCGGTGTCTCCAAAAAGCGGTCCTGCGCTTTGCTCGCTCACGCGCCTGGCGGACTCGTCCCGATAGAGCGACTTCTGGAATGAGCGTGAAAGGACCGTCGCCTCGGTTGCGTTGTCATAAATCACCCGGACACGGCGATCAGCCCGCTCATACTGAGTCGTGAAAGCCTCGGTCCGGGCCAAGCTCGTCGAATGCGAAGCGGAATGTCGCATGGGTGCAGACGAGCACCTTTTCGTCGCTCGCAAGGAATTCGCCGACCGCCTTGACCTTCGACTTCGCGACCTTGGGGTCATCGGCTCCCGGCGTGTTGCACAGGTTCCATTGCGGGGCGACGTTCCAGTCGGTGAAGAAACCGTACTTGCTCAGTGGTTCGCTGTTAAAACTTGCACCGATCGAGCGTTCTGGCACGCATATGATGGCTTGGCGGACATTCTGGTTCGCCAGCTTGTCGAGCGCGATGAACATGAGCGCGCGTGATTTGCCAGAGGCAGGTGGCGATTTGATCAGCAGATATTGTTCGCCGCGCTTCTCATAGGCTTGCGCCTGCATCGGGCGCATGCCTAGCTCGTCCGACTTGGCCGACGCGCCGGTCTGGGCGGTAGTGAACGATACGGCGGGAATGATCTGATCCTTGGCGCTCATTTGAAAAGCTCGCTGTGTGTTCCGGTGCGGGTGAAGAATATGCCGCCGCCGGCTGGCGGAATGTCTTCCACGCGGTAGATCAGCAGGAAATCGCCACCAACATGGCATTCGCGGTGACCCTGCCATTCACCCTTTAGCGCGTGGTCCTTCCATTCGGGGCCAAGCGGCGCGTCATTGGCGATGAGCAGCAGCATGACCTGCTTGAGCTTTTTCATATCGTATCGGCCCGAACGTGATAGCCGCTCGAAGTCTTTCAGGAACGACTTTGCATAGCCAATCGTCCGGGGCAGCGCGACGCGCTTGCTCGCAGTCGCTTTTTTCAAGACTTTGGTTTTCCGGCCTCGCGCAAGGCTTTGCACTCTTTATCAAGCTCGGCGAACATTTCGTCAGCATTGTCGAAGCCCGGCGTGCCGCCATTTTTGAAGAACTCGTCCGCCTCTTCCATCGCCGCGCGGGTTTCCGCATTGGGAACCTTGAGCTCGAGCGGGAAGGCCTGATCGGTGGCGATGCGATGAAACAGCAGACGCACGGCATCGGCGGTCGACAGACCCATCGCCGCTAGCGCCTCGGTCGCGCGGTCTTTCAGATCATTGTCCATACGGACATGGATCATAGAGCTGTGAGCGTTCATAACACCTCCTGTATCTCAAATGAGATATATGCCCCTCAAGGCTTTGAAGTCAAGAAATCTCAGCGGGAAGCGAGTTTGTAGAACGGGGTCCGGCGAGCGGCAGGGAGATCAAAGGATTTTCGTTCCCCTTTCGCCGATTTGAAGAAATGTGCTTTGTGCTGCTTTCTGCTGATGTCGACCGAGATTGGCGAAAAGCGGGCAAACCATGCTCGCAAATTCTCTCTCCTGGCTGGAGAAAGCAGCTTGGCGAGTTCGGCTGCATGAGAGCAATCTCCATGCTTCTCAGCCTTTTCGAGGATCATCACCGCAGCCAAGTGAGCGGCTTCGTCCTTCTCGTTTCCCTTCAGGATTGCGATCAACTGCAAGAGACTTGGTAGTTTCCATTTCCCGCCGCCTCCCTGTGATTTGTACTTAACCAACAGCTGGCGCTGCTTATCGGTCAGTTCTCCGGGCAGGGAAGGTTCGATGGAAGATCGGAGTTTCCTTGCCTTTGACGAACCAAGCGGTTCGGGCAGATCGATTCCAGCATCGATGAAGGCTTTCGGAACGGAAAGGGTATTGGGGATCGAGAAGGCAAAACGCCTTTCATTTGCACAAAATATCAGACGTTTTGGCCCGTCCACGATAACAATCTTGCCAACGAACGAGTCTGCACCTCCTTTGACAAGTATGACCAGATCGTCCGCTTCGCCCACTTCGATTGTGAGAAGAGTGCGCCGCCGATCTTCGCTTATCTCAGAAATCTTGACGACACCGGTGATGATACCCTCGCGTTCCCCAAGCTCATCAATCAGTCCGGCATCGACAATCGAAGTTCGCTGACCAGGACCGCTTGAAGCTGATTGGCCAGCCATGTCCATGCAGCCGTGCCGGTACCAGGGCGGTCCAAGCGGCGGATCGATCCACACCTTACCTCCGTTGTGGCGAATGAAGAACACTGCGTCGGAGCACTTCGGGCATTTCGTGCGGATGCAGCTACTTTCATCACTCTTTCGCACGCGTTCGCCGCCGGTGGCGCCTTGACTGCCTGAACATCCACCCTCGAAATGAAGGGGGATAGGTCGACCATCCATGAAGCGAAATTCTACTGGTTGACCGCATTTGGCGCAGACTGTCATTCCGGGAACGCTCCCGAGGAATGAGTCCGCTCTGCCATCAAGCAGCCTTTGCGCTGGTCATTTTGGTGTAGAGTTCGAAGAGCTTTTCGAGGCGCTCGGTGTCGTTTTTGAAGCGGCGGCCGATGTAGATGCGTTCCAGGACCTCGTCGTTGCGATCGTGCGCGTGGCGTAAGTTTTCGGGCATCTTCTCTGGATCGTAGAGTTCGGCGATGGTCTTGGGGAAATGCGTTTCGCGGGCGAGGAGGATATCCTCGGCACAGCGGGACAGGTCATCTTTGTGTTGGTTCGTGAAGCCAGAGATGGGTAACGGAAATGTATTCCATCCCAGGGTGTTAGAATAGGAGAAGTCGGTCCTTAGCCGACCGCAGATTGTATCTATCCAAGTTAGGTGCAACCTCGATGAGATAACGGCAAGAGCCCAAAGCGGCCCATTCGGGATATAGAAGGCTTTGTTAGTAGGGATAACAGAAGTGTCGGCAAGACCTGCCGGAAAAAACTCGCGGTTCTCGGACGATACGATCGGAACGAATATCTTCCTTGCATCATCTCCCTTTCGCTCTCTGAACTGATGCGGTCTTGCAGCCAGTTTGTTGACCGCAGCGTCGGTCGTTTCGAGCCTGTCTGTCCTTACCTCTTGAATCCTGGTTTTTACGGCAGGGAACCGCTCCGCTTTCTCTACCTCCGCATCATCTATCCAGAGGCAATATCGCAACTTCCCGTTGATGAACTCGGTCGATCCGATGAACTGCCTAATCATCGTCTCTGGAACGCCATCATCCAGCATCATCGCCTTCTCATCACCATCGAGCATCAGACCAGCTGACTTCGAATAGTAGACCCCATATTCCATGGGAACCTTAGTCCATTTTGGCTTCTTGGAAGCGGGGACGACGGTGACTTGGTGTTCGGTCAGATACGGGTTGATGTTGGCGACCTCACGGACGTTCTCGCCAGTGTAAATATGCCGAGCGCCACCAGGCGCTCGATCCACTCCGGTTACGATAACCGTTACCCCTGCCTTGTGTGTTGCGAGGTTAGACCATTTGAAGGAAGTGTGAGCGAACCTGATCCGGAAGCCTCGGTCGAGCAGAATTTTCCAAGTGATGGGGACTTGCTGTCCTTGGCAAAGGCTATTGGTCGTAACGAAGGCGAAGGGTGCATGGCAAACCTCATTGTACATCGCGGCCTTCATTAGCCAGGCACCTACGTAATCGACGTTTTTCCACTTTGAAGTCAGGCCGGAAAACACTAGCTCCAAGTCTGCCTTTTCTTGCTGCTCCTGTTTCCGCGTCCCCTTAAATGGCGGATTGCCGCATATGTAGGTTTCGCCCCCCTCATGCTCGAAATCGATCTCGGCTTGTTCGAGAGGGGTCCCGAAAAGGTCGTCGCTTTTCACTTTTACAGGTGAGCCGCTGGCTCCCCACAGGTCGATCCAGTCAAGTTGCAATGCATTTCCGCAGGTGATCCAGTTCTGGCTATCGAGCGGCAGGAAGTCGGCAAGGGCTTCCTTTTGACCACGATAAAGCACGTCGCATTGGAACTCCGCGATGATCAGCGCGAGGCGTGCAATCTCTGCCGGGAAGTCGCGCAATTCGATGCCGCGAAAGTTGGTGAAGGTCCGAGGCATTGGTTGTCCCAGCCCGCAATTGCTTAAGCGTGTTCGCCTTGCGCCCGAATGCTTCGAGAAACGCGAATGGAAACTCCGCCCGGTCAAATGGCTGGGCGGCCAGTTCTGAAATTGCTTCTTCGATTTCGACTGCATTCATGGCGTGCATCTAAGGCAGAGGGACAACTGAATCACAAGATGGCACAAGGATTTGCGGGCAAGAAATCATCGGGGTAATCACGCGGCTGCCCTTCGGGCGACCTGCTCTATCCGCTTCGCGGACCGGGCCTGTAGTCCCGGCCCATTCGGGTGACGATCAGGAGCAGTTTGATGTTGAGCGGGAATTTCTGGATGACGCGCTCTGTCCCGCGCTGCGCGCTCCTGAGGGCGCGGCGTTTTTGAGCTAACCCGCAGGCACACTTGCCTCTCTCATTGCCGGACGCCCGCTGACGCACTGATCGCGCGCGCAGGGCGTCCGGCAGCTTCGCGCCGTGCAAGGGTGCCGTTGTTTGTGCGGATCGCNTGCTGCGATCCTTGCGCGGGAACGCCAAGGGCTTCGCCCTCTCGTTCCCGAAACCGCAAATAGACGCCCCCGGGTTGCGGGCTGACGCCCGCTGGCCCGCGCCAGGGCATCGATTTGCGGTTTTCCCTCCCCCTCCCATCCTCGCCGGATGGCAGGCGGCATGGCGGAGCCATGCGCGCCAACGGTATAGGTAGTCTGCCCATCGCAAGCGAGCATTTCATGTGCGGGTCGGGAAACTTAGATAATCTGGGTTTACAAGATGACGCCGGTGCTATCGTGTCAGCAGTTCCCAAATCGCTTCTAGCTGGTTGCTGATCGAAGTATCGTAGGCCACAAAGGGCAAGTATGGACGGTGCAAGACTAAGAGAATTCTGGAATCAAGAGGTTGGTGCGCTGCTGGCCGTGTACCGGCAATTTGAGACTTTGCTTCCGCATCCGACCACCGAAGGAGCTGAGCATCGAGGTGAAGACGGACGTTATGTCGAAGCTCTGTTGCGAAGTTACCTTCAAAAGTACCTGCCAAAGGATCTAGAGGTCCTCACTGGCTTCGTTCTCCGGCCAGCAGTGAAAACCGGCCAGAATGACCGCTTTAGGTCGGGTGAACAGGATACACACTCAACCCAGCTCGATATAATCGTATATGATACTGGCACCTATCCAGTGTTTCAGCGAATGGGTGAGACGGTGATCGTACCCCCTGAAGGCGTCGTCGCGATTTTGTCGGTCAAGAAGACCCTGAGAGACGCCGACATCGAAGCCGAGTGTCGAACGTTGCTGAATGCTTCACATGTTTGTCGCTGCGATCGAAACGACCCTACTCAACGTCGCCGAGGTCCCTTCATCGCTTTAGTGGGCGCAGGATCTCAATTAGCCGACAGCGCTGCACCAAAAGAAAAACAAATCTTCAAAAAGCTTTCTGATTTGTACACGCCACCTGTGACTTTCGACGGAATGATCGGATTTATCGGCGATCTTTCGGGATGGTACGTGTTCAAGGACCGTCCCCCCGAAAAGCTGACACCTAAGAATATGAAGGCGAAGTACCTTTTTCTGAGTTTAGCGGAACACCAGCTACACCACAGCTTTCAATTTCTTCTGTCAGGAATTCTGTCAGTCTATTACGACCAGACCAGGCGGAATATCCAGCGGCCCGGATACACAGCGTTTCCAAAAATGCCAGCGAAGGCCCTTGGCTCTATCCCGTTCAGCGCACTTCGTTAGGCGATGGCGTCAAACCGTTGCAACCTCGGCAAACAACGGTTCCTTCTAATTCGCATACCAAATCAAAAGGGGCCGCTCTCCATAAAGAGCGACCCCTAAGCCCGGTTTTTTCCAATATCAGCCATCAGGAGTGACCGGAAACACGCTTGGGCTATATCGTTGGCGAAGCTAACCCCTGCGCCTACGCGTAAAATAGGGATGTCCAGCGAAGGACACAAGGCTCATCTTGTGAGCGGAATTCAGAAGTCTGGACCCAACCCCGCAAATCGGTCTGCGAAGTAGTTCTGGCAAGCAGACTACCTTGATTTGGGGAGGGATGGCGCACCCGACAGGATTCGAACCTGTGACCTTCGCCTTCGGAGGGCGACACTCTATCCAGCTGAGCTACGGGTGCCTGTGCTTACGCGATGCTTACGCGGAATGCGTTGAGATGTGAACCTATTCCTCGCGATTGCTTAAGTCTCTAAATTTCCAACCAATTCCTTCAAAATATCCCGCACGAACTAGCTTGACACCTGCCTTCGGAGGGCAGCGCTCTATCCAGCTGAGCTACGGGTGCTTTGTTCACCTTATGGCGAGCGGGGCGCTTAGCAAAGCGTGGGGCTGCTCGCCAGTCTTAAAAGGTCGGTTGGATTCGCAGCGGCGTCGTTAGCGATTTGGCAAGACGGGGTTTGTACTCTTCGAAGCCATGAACGCATTGTCCCACGAATTCGACCTGGCACATGCCATGATGCTCCCTCCGGCAAGTTTCGGCCCGCACGAANAGCCGGAACTGGGTAGGCTTTGTGGGCAGTGGGAAGCGGTGCACGAGGCCGCCGCGGCAGTGGCCAATCTGGCTCAGCTAGGTCGCGAAGCGGAGTCAGAACAGATCGCCAAGCTGCCGCTTCGCGTTGCCGAATTGAATGGCTGGCGCTTCGAGACGATTGCCCGCGGTATCGATGATCTGGCAGCGATCATGCAGCCAGGGCTGCGTGCCTTGCTGTCATTGACCGCGCGTGGCCAGGACACGACCGCAGCGGCGCTCACGNTGTGGCGCGAATTTCATGCTTCGCGTTCGGCGATCGTCGATCTNGCCTACGATCGCTGATGTTCAAAAATTGACGGTTACAACAACCGCGTCGGAATAGGTTCCGGCCGCCACGCGTTCAACATTCGCGAATGTTGAACCATACGCGGTTAGCGTGGCTTTGCCATTCGCGTCTGCCGCACCCGCAACTGTATCGACGCCCGAGGCGTTGCCCCATCTTACATTGCGTGCTGCATCGGAATAGATTTCGTAAGCGAGCGTCTGCCCGCTCGCTGAATCCAACATGCGCCGCGCGCCGTTTTGCCCCGTATCCAGGGCTATTTCAAATGCGGTTGGCCCCGAACACGACAGGTCGATTGACGCTTGCCCATGTGCACTTGCGNNAGCGGTAGTATCGAGAACAAAGTCCAATGGATNGGCGCTCGCGCTGCAGCTTTCCTCTACCACTGCGCTGATGTGCAACACGGCTTCGGCCTGGCGCGCCTCGGCCGGTGTGCAAAGCGTCATCGCCGTGATGGCGGCGGAAAAGGCGAAAATCGGCTTCATCTCATTCCAGTTGTGCCCAAACGTGCTTTGGTCATCCATTGGTTAGAACGCTGCCGGTCTGTTTAACAGCTTGTTTACCACGTTGGGCTGCTGACTGTGCGATAAGCGGCCAGATATTTGCGCAACAATTCGATCTTGCGCGCGTTCGCGATCTGTTCCAATCACGGCGCATGATGGACTCGATAATGGAAGCNCAAAAAGCCGGAGTNGTCGCAAGGGGCATTGCGCGNCTCTTTGCGCGTAATGACATCTGGTGCCTGTCGGAAATGCCNCTNAGAAATGGGCGGAGAGCGGATCTGATGGGCGTGGATTCCAAGGGTCGCGTCATAATCGTCGAGATCAAGGTCCAGCGCGCAGATCTGCTGGGCGACGGGAAATGGCCCGATTATCTCGATTTCTGCGATCGCTTCTATTGGGGGGTACCGCCGGGCTTGGATCGCAGTCCTCTGGAGGGCGAAGGCTACCGTCCGGATTGCTGCGGGATTATCGTGGCAGACGGTTACGATGGCGAAATCCTGCGGCCTGCTCCGCTACACCCGCTTGCCGCGGCGCGCCGAAAGGTCGAGGTAGAACGGCTTGCCCGTGCCGCGCTGCGCCGCGCGACCGTTGCACTCGACCCACAATGTGCACCCTGGGGCACCCCGGAATAGCTTTTCGTTGTTTCCGGAAGGTGCATTGCCGCCTACCATCAAGGTAAGATGCTCGGCGCCATAATCCTTTCGGTACTCGCGATGACCGCTATCGTTGCCGTCCGCTACTTCGCCGCGAGCGGATTATTCGCTTTTGTAACCAACCGCGTCCGGCCCGGCTATCACGCCAAATTGGGGACGCAGATTCGCAAGGAGATCGGCTGGTCGCTCGCCTCTGCCGCGATCTACGGGATACCGGCAGGTGTGGTTGCCTGGGGCTGGCAGGCGCTCGGATGGACGCGGATCTACACAGAGTGGGACGCTTACCCACTATGGTATTTGCCCGTCGCACCGATGCTGTACCTACTGGCTCATGACAGCTGGTTTTACTGGACCCATCGCCTGATGCATCGGCCAGTGTGGTTTCGTACCATGCACGCCGTACACCATGCCAGCCGCCCGCCTACGGCCTGGGCAGCGATGAGCTTCCATCCGTGGGAAGCGCTGACCGGCGCGGTGGTGATCCCGGCGCTTGTCTTCCTGATCCCCATCCACGTGGCCATGCTTGGCATGGTTTTGCTGGTGATGACGGTAATGGGCGTCACCAATCACATGGGATGGGAGATGTTCCCGAAGTGGCTGGTTCATTCCAGGTTGGGAGGCTGGTTGATAACGGCGAGCCACCATCAGCGTCATCACGAAGAGTACAAATGCAATTACGGCCTCTATTTTCGCATCTGGGATCGGCTTTGCGGCACGGATCGCGGACTAAGTCCGAACGCGTGAATCCTGTTCTTGCACTGATTTCACTGGTCTTCGCACCGTTGCTCATCGCTTCAACTGCGCCAGCGCAGGAAGGGGCCACCGTAACGGTCACGGTTACCGATCTGCGCAATTCCAAAGGTATCGTCCGTGCCTGCATGACCGCGGACGAAGCGACGTTTCCGCGCTGCCGCGGCGTGCCGGGCGCTTATGGTGCGACGGCGCAAGCTAGAGAAGGCAGCGTCACCTTCACGTTTTCCGGCGTGAGACCAGGGCAGTATGCCATAGCCTTGCTCCATGACGAGAATTCGAACGGCAAGGCCGATCGCGCCCTGGGGATGATGCCGAAGGAAGGCTTCGGCTTTTCGCGCGACGCAAAGGTCCGGATGGGCCCGCCGCGCTTTTCCGACGCCGCAATCGATATCGGTGCGCAGAACCGCAAGCTGACCATCCGGATGCGCTACATGCTCTGACGCCGCTTTTGGCGCAGCCACATGGTTAATTTCTTTAACCCGATCTTTACCGCACCCGCTTCATACCGCCTTCGATTGGGCAGAACTCTTCGGGGGCTAATGCAGTGATGGACAGGCTGGGCGGCTTTTTCGGCTTCCGTGATCGAGAGGAGGACTTCGACGACGACTACGTCGAGGAGGACGACGCCGATCTCGATCCGCCGCCATCGCCGGTCGGCCAGGACGAACGCCGCATGCAGGTTCGCGCCTATAATCACTGGGCGACCCTTCTCGGCGATCTCAACTTCCCACACATTTCCGATCTCGAACCCGATACGCTGGACGACTTCGGGCCCTATTCGGTTCTGCTCGACCTGTCGGATGATATCGACGATCCGAAGGTTGCGTTCGTTGGCTCCGAACTGACGGTCGAGTCCGGTCAGGACAGCACGCTTTCCCGTCTGTCTGCCGTGCCCAGTCGATCGGTGCTGAGCCGCATTACCGATCATTACATGCAGATCATCGCCAATCAGGCACCGATCGGATTCGAAGCGGAATTCTCC
>FUFK010038385.1_pt1 | contig 23422 bp, 20 predicted proteins | sample 1021851 | NCBI WGS metagenome assembly FUFK01 (sample SAMEA51879418, study PRJEB19060) | metagenome | reverse complement strand
CGTGCTAACGATTTTGGCTACTCCAAAACTCCATCAGAAACACTGGAAATCTGGAACAAAAATGAGGTTCTTAGTGATGTTGTCTGGATCATTCGAAAATTCAGGCCAGATGTGATCATTAACAGGTTTGATCATCGCACACCGGGAAGTACTCANGGGCACCACACTTCTTCTGCTATGCTNAGCGTGGAAGCTTTTGANNTGGCCGGTGATNCAAATAAATATCAGGATCAACTGGAACTGGTTGACACCTATGCTCCAAAAAGANTATTTTTCAATACCTCACCATGGTTCTATGGTGNTGNCGAAGCNTTTGAAGAAGCTGATAAATCGAGATTCCTGACATTCGATACCGGAACGTACTTTCCATTAAAAGGACTATCCAATCCCGAGATNGCAAGTCTNAGTAGAAGTCAGCATAAATCACAGGGTTTTGGAAGTACCGGTAGTCGTGGCAAGCAAATGGAATATATCGAACTTATCAAAGGTGAAATGCCGACTGAGGAATCTAATATTTTCGACGGAATTGATACCAGCTGGAATAGGATTCAGGGAGGCCAGGAAATTGGCGCTATTTTAAACAAGGTTCAGGAAAATTTCAGTTTTGAAGATCCTTCTAAAAGTCTACCAGAACTTCTGAAAGCTTACTATCTCATTCAGGATCTTCAGGATATACACTGGCGAGAGATAAAAACCCAGCAGATCAAGGATATTATTTATGCCAGTTCCGGACTATATCTTGAAGCTATTGCAGATCGATCTACCGTAACTCCTTCAGAAGAAGTTACTGTAAAACTCGAAGCGATCAATAGAAGTTCTGCTCAGGTCAAATTAGTTTCCGTAGAGCTTGTTCCGAATAATACGAAAATAGAACCAGCAGAAAGTTTGAACAATAATTCATCCTGGAACGAGAATTTAGAATTCCGACTTCCGGGCAATGCAGATTTTACCAATCCATACTGGTTAAAATCTGAAGGTTCCATTGGGATGTATAAAGTAGATNATCAAAANCTGAGAGGTTTACCTCAAACACCACTTCAGAATAAAGCAATATTTAATCTTGAAATTAATGGCGAGCCCATAACTTTTGAGAAACCGATCCTTTACAAATTCAACGACCCGGTTTCTGGAGAAACTTATGAAAATTTTAAGGTGATNCCGAAGGCTGAACTTAATTTACANGANGATATTCTCGTCTTCAATTCTTCGGAATCTAAAACTGCNNAGATNACNATTCNNGCNAACCAGGCAAATCTAACGGGAACTTTAAAATTAAATTCCGAAGGAGACTGGAGCGTCAAACCAAATAAATTTAATGTAAATATTNCTCAGAAAGGTGGAGCTCAAACATTTAAATTTTCGATTTTTCCTCCTGAAGGTCAAAGTGAAATAACTTTACATCCAGTCCTTGAGACAGAAAATAACATGTATGATCAAAATGTTATTTCGATTGACTACGATTATATTCCCNGGACAGAACNTCATTCAAAAGGCAAAGCTGNAACTGGTNAAATTNGATATTAANAAAAANGGNGAACTTGTAGGTTACATTGCCGGNGCNGGTGATGTCGTGCCGGAAGCGATANGCCAGATGGGTTACAAAGTTGAGATGCTCGATGCATCATCAATCAGTGCGAACTCATTAAAAAAATATGATGCTGTGGTNCTTGGAATTCGATCCTTCAATATTATTNAGGATCTGAAATTTCAGAAAAAACAACTTTTCAAATACGTAGAGGAAGGTGGGAATCTTATTGTGCAATACAATACCAATCGTGGATTGGTTACAGACCAGATNGCTCCTTTCAACCTGCAGCTTTCTCGGGATAGAGTNACNAATGAAAATGCGGAAGTCGGTTTNAACCTGCCTGAGCACGAGCTCTTAAATTCCCCGAATAAACTGGGAAGTTCAGATTTTGAGAATTGGGTGCAGGAAAGAGGTTTATATTTCGCCNATTCCTGGTCACCAGAATTCGTAGCTCCATTGTCTATGAANGATCCTAATGAAGAGCCATCTTCTGGAAGTTTACTGGTGGCTAAATACGGGAAAGGATATTATATCTATACCGGACTTAGTTTTTTCAGACAATTTCCGGAGGCAGTTCCAGGAGCATATCGACTTTTTGCTAATATGATCTCTATAGGAAAATAATGGAAAAGCCAGAAACATACCAGTGGAAGAAAAGCTACACGATCGTATTGATTGCCAACGTTCTTTATATCGTAATTTTCTATTTAATCATGAACCTATTCGCCTAATATGGAATTAATAGACTGGATCATTCTAATTGGTACGATCGCGTTTATCGTTTGGTATGGAGTTTACCAGTCTCGTGGAAGTTCGAATGTTGAAGATTATGTAGGGGGTGGTAAAGACGCGAGATGGTGGACTATCGGGTTGTCTGTTATGGCTACTCAGGCAAGTGCCATTACCTTTCTATCAACTCCGGGNCAGGCNTACCACGATGGAATGGGTTTTGTCCAGTTCTATTTTGGTCTTCCCATTGCGATCGTTATTATATGTATCGTCTTTATTCCTATTTATCATAGATTAAAAGTATATACAGCTTACGAGTATCTGGAGTCGCGTTTCGACCAGAAAACAAGAACTTTAACTGCTATACTATTTTTAATTCAGCGCGGACTGGCGGCAGGGATCACCATCTTTGCACCGGCAATCGTGCTTTCAGCTGTTCTGGGCTGGAACCTTACCTATCTTACGATCGCTATTGGTGTATTGGTAATAATCTACACCGTTTCAGGAGGAACTAANGCGGTAAGTGTTACTCATAAACAACAAATGGCCGTGATCCTAACCGGGATGTTCGTTGCCTTNTTTATAATTCTTAGTTACCTGCCAGAAGAAGTAACTTTCACGAAAGCTCTTGAAATTGCTGGGACCAGCGGTAAAATGGATATACTGGATTTTGGCTTCGATTTTAATAACAGGTACACTATATGGAGTGGAATCATTGGTGGGACTTTCCTTATGCTCTCCTACTTCGGAACAGATCAAAGCCAGGTACAACGATATCTCTCTGGTGGATCTGTCAGGGAAAGTCAGTTGGGAATGATCTTTAACGGACTCCTGAAAGTACCATTGCAATTTTTTATACTTCTGGTAGGAGTTATGGTTTTTGTCTTTTATCAATTTAATCCTGCTCCCTTAAATTTTAATCCCGCAGCGACCGAAACTGTTTTAAATTCAGATTATGCCGAGCAGTACAGGGATCTTATGCTAGAACATGATGATATCCAGGAGAAGAAAAAGAAACTCGGACTCGAATTTGCCTCGAGAACTACACTAGATGAAGTTGAAACTGCCAATTTTAGAGAACAATACTCGAATCTCGAAAATGAACAATTCAAAATTCGGGAAGAAGCAAAAACTTTTATAGATGCTTCAGATGTCAAAGCAGAAAGCAATGATAAAGATTACGTATTTATTCATTTTATACTGAATAATCTTCCGAGGGGATTTATTGGATTACTGCTTGCTGTGATCTTATCCGCTGCAATGTCTTCCACTGCTTCAGAATTAAATGCGCTGGCGTCAACCACCGTGATCGATTTATACCGAAGAAATCATAAAGAGAATAAAAGTGATGAGCATTACCTGGCAGCTTCNAAATGGTTTACATTAATGTGGGGAGCTATTGCGATCCTGTTTGCTAGTCTTGCCGATCTATTTGATAACTTAATTCAGTTAGTAAACATCATTGGAAGTATTTTTTATGGAAATGTTCTGGGTATTTTCCTNCTGGCATTTTTCNTAAAANATGTACGAAGCAATGCCGTTTTTATAGCAGCCATTATCACACAGATCATCGTGATCATTGTTTTCAAAATGGATATAATGCCGTACTTATGGTTGAATGTTCTGGGTTGCNTACTGGTAATGTCCATAGCGATACTTATTCAACTTTTTCGAAATGATAAACCTCAAGTAAGCACAACATGAGTCAAAAAATAAAATGGGGAATTCTGGGTCTTGGAAAGATCGCTGGAAAATTCTGTGATGGATTACAACATGCTTCTAATGCTAAGCTTTATGCAGTAGCAAGTCGTGATCTAAACAAAGCCGAAGAATTCGGTGCTAAATTTGAAGCAGAGAAATCTTATGGCAGCTATGAGGAGCTGTTAAAAGATGAAGCGGTTCAGGTAGTTTATATTGCCACACCCCATGCCTTCCATCATGAACTCGCTATCAAATGTATTGAACATGGTAAAGCTGTACTGTGTGAAAAACCATTTGCTTTAAATTATAAGCAGGCAAGCGAAATGATAAGCCTTGCCAGGGAAAAGAATGTTTTTATCATGGAAGCTCTCTGGACCGCGTTCCTACCCCACTTTCGTGACCTGGAAACGAAGTTTAAAAATAAGGAATATGGAAAGCTAAAATCTTTAAAAGCAGATTTCGGGTTTCCAGCAGAATTCGACGAAACTAAAAGGCTTTTCAATAAATCGCTAGGAGGCGGCAGTCTTCTTGATATTGGGATCTATCCAGTATTTCTCGCCTATCGTTTACTCGGTATGCCCAATAGAATTACTGCGGAAGCACAATTGGCTGAAACCGGAGTTGACGAATCCTGCGATATCAAATTTCATTATGACCAGAATATTGAGGTAGAACTCACTTCAACTTTTAAGGAAAANACTCCTACTGAAGCTNTCNTNNAATTTGAAGAATCTAAAGTNATCATGAATTCAAGGTTTCATGANCCAACTTCGATCACTACTCANAAAGATGGTAAGCATGAAGTGCGTGATTACGGAGTAGAAAATAATGGCTATACATACGAAGCGGAGCATGTGGGAGAAATGCTTCTGAATAATAAAACCGAAAGTGATATCTGGTCTACAGAGAACACACNGGAATTAATGCAGTTACTGGATTCCATTAGGAAAGAGATNAAATTAGAATATTAAAAAAAGGCTTCAGTTCAAACTGAAGCCTTTTCTAATAAATAGTGTTTNAGCTTATTTAGCTTCCCACTCTGCGATCGATTCTTTATTCATTTTTACATAATCTGCATTGTTAGCAGCTTCTGCAGCAGAAAGAGATCTTTTTGCAGTAGCAATAGCTTCCTTGGTTTTACCCATTTCAGCCTCGATTAATGATTGTCTTCTAAGCATCCAATATGCTTTACCTTCACTCATCTCGTTGGCCTTTTTAACCCAGGTATATGCTTTCTCCATATCCTTGCCAGCTTCATGATAATAAGATGCTGCTGAGAAATAATCCTGAGCCGTTGGTCCATTCATCACCTTATCTATGCTAGCCATGGTACGATTATCTGTAGGCACTTCAATTTGTAGAATAGCTACAGTATTCTCCCATAGAAAGTTAAGATTTGCTGAATCATTTTTTAGTTCGTCGATCACGATAGTGAAAGTCTCCATTTTGAATGGCATCTCCTCTACGGCTGCAGTGGCGGTAAGCACAACTTTGGAAACATCCCAATCCTGAGGCACTCCCCAGTTATTCGTTGTTTCNTAGAACATCACTGTCCATTGNTCTTTTTGAGGTTTGGTGTAGATAGCGTAAGAACCTTTAGCCAGTTCCTTACCTNCTATTTTNACNTCATCAGAGAATGTAATGATCGTGTTCAGGTTTGCGCCAGTTCTCCAAACCTTGTCAAAAGGTACCAGATCTCCAAAAATCGTACGACCTCTCATTGCAGGCCTGGAATATTCAAGCGTGATATCGGTTAACCCAACTTTTTGTTCCATTTTCCCAAGCGGACTTGGCTGTGGTGCTTCAACCTGTGCAAACCCTGCAAACCCAGTGCAGAGCACAAAAGCAAATGCTAATAATCTTTTCATGTATAGTAGTTTAAATTTTAATAAAGATAAGTTTATTCAGCTAACAAAATCAATATCTAATCAAGACCGAATTATCTATAATACTCAGATTTACATTTTGTTTAACTGTTTATATTTTACTTTAAACAACTTTGCGTGTAATTTTACAAAAAATACAATCTGATGAAAATTTACACCCTGAAAAGCAAACAAAAATTACCAATTTCTGTGGACCAAGCCTGGCAGTTTTTATCAGATCCAAGAAATCTTAAGACTATCACTCCNGATTATATGGGCTTCAAAATACTTTCNGGNGCNGATAGACCNATGTATCCAGGTCAGTTAATTCAATATATAGTAACACCCGTAGCTNGTATCAAAACAAAATGGGTTACAGAGATCACACAGGTTCGTGATCNTGAATTCTTTATAGATGAACAAAGATTTGGACCNTATGCCCTATGGCATCACAAACATTTTATTAAAGAAATACCAGGTGGTGTGGAAATGGAAGATATAGTAGATTATAAACTTCCTCTGGGTTTTCTTGGAAGATTGGCTCATCCAATCTTAGTAGAACCTAAACTTAAGGAAATCTTTGATTACAGAAGAGAAAAACTTACTGAGTTATATGGAGAGTATTCTGAACCAGATACTCAAAACCAGACTCAGAAACACGATATTTTAAACTAATTATTATGAAAAAGANTATAGTTATTATAGGAGGAAGTAGTGGAATAGGAAATGAAATTTCAGAAATGCTGAAGGCAGATCATAAGGTCTATGCTCTTTCAAGATCCAAAGGAGATCTGGACACAGATCATGTGAAGCATTTTGAATTTGATGTGCTGGAAAATGATATTTCAGNGATAGATCTTCCGGATCAAATCGACGGACTGGTTTATTGCCCAGGATCTATAGATTTAAAACCTTTCAAAATGATGAAACCTGAGAGCTTCGAAAAAGAGATGAATCTTAATTTCTTCGGACTTGTAAGGGCGGTTCACGGATTATTACCTAAATTAAAAAAATCTGATCAGGCNAGTCTTGTNTTCTTTAGTACTGTAGCNGTAAAAGTTGGAATGCCATTTCATACCAGCGTTGCAGCAGCAAAAGGNGCNATTGAAGGTTTTGCTAAATCCTTAGCGGCGGANTATGCNCCAAATTTCAGAGTNAATGTTATNGCTCCNTCGCTTACAGATACACCACTGGCAGAAAAATTACTTTCCAGTGATGATAAGAAAAAGAAAATGGATCAACGTCATCCATTAAAAAGAGTTGGACAGGCGAAAGATATTGCGAATCTTGCCGGATTTTTACTTACTGAAAAAAGTTCATGGATCACNGGNCAGGTNTTAGGAGTAGATGGAGGTCTGTCTACATTAAACATTAATTAATGAAAACAGTGAATATTTTCTGGTTCCGAAGGGACCTTAGATTAGATGACAATGNAGGATTTAAGGCAGCATTACNGGATGAACATCCCGTGCTGCCTATTTTTATTTTTGATTCTGAAATTCTTGACAAGCTTCCCGAGGACGATGCCCGGGTTACCTTTATTTTCAACAACCTACAAAAAATGCGTGANGAGCTTCAGGATAAATACGGAAGCTCNATTGCNATGTTTCACGGTAAGCCTAANAANATATTTNAGGAGNTACTGGAATCTTATGATATTAAAAAGGTTTTCACNAATCGTGATTACGAACCTTATGCCAANGANCGTGATAAGGAGATNTCAGAATTATTGNAAAANAAGGAGATCGAATTCTGTGANTTTAAGGACCAGGTNATCTTCGAAAAAGATGAAGTGNTTAAAGGTGATGGTGNTCCATATAAAGTTTATACTCCTTACAAAAACCTCTGGATGGAAGAGTTTAAAAAGAAGGATCTNGACTTTCACTANACGACCAGATTTATGGATAACCTCTATGAAAATAGCAGGCTTCCAAATTTAAGTCTGAGTGACATAGGTTTTAAGGAATCAGATTTGAAGGTTCCAGATTACCAGGTAACTCCGGGATTGATCAAGGATTACGAAGGCAAACGTAATTTTCCAGCTGTGGAAGGAACTTCACGCTTAGGTGCACATTTGCGTTTTGGCACGGTAAGCGTGCGTCAAATGGTTAGAGATGCAGATAAAGAACATAACAAAACCTTTCTCGAGGAATTAGTTTGGAGAGAATTTTTTATGCAAATTCTGTATCATTATCCAGATACAGTAACCGATGCTTTCAAGTCAAAGTACGATAGGATCAAGTGGCGTAACAACAAGGATGAATTTGAAAAATGGAAAAAGGGAGAAACAGGATATCCTTTGGTTGACGCCGGAATGCGACAATTGAATAAATCTGGTTTCATGCATAACCGGGTTAGAATGTTAGTTGGCTCCTTTCTCTGCAAACATTTACTTATCGACTGGCGATGGGGCGAAGCCTATTTTGCTGAAAAGCTTTTAGACTACGAAATGTCATCAAATGTTGGTAACTGGCAGTGGATTGCTGGAAGTGGTGTGGATGCNACTCCATACTTCAGNATNTTNAATCCTACCACTCAAATTGATAAGTATGATAAGGACCACAAATATATCAAAGAGTGGGTCCCGGAATTTGGCACCGATGATTATCCTGAGAAAATGGTAGATCATAAAGAAGCTCGTGAAAGAGCTCTGGACACTTATAAGAAAGCTGTTAGTAATTAGCTAGCAGTTTTCTGGCTTTCTCCAGGTCTTCTGGTGTATCAATTCCAATACTTTTCACACTGGTTTCAACCATTTTGATCTTCTTGCCATATTCAAGATACCGAATGCACTCTATCTTTTCTGAAGCCTCTAAAGGCAGCATTGGTAAACGATAGAAATCCATTAGTGCAGATTTTCTGAACGCGTAAATTCCAACATGTTTATAGTAAACGGTATCCACCGAAGTATCCCTTGGATAAGGAATTGGGAATCTTGAGAAGTATAACGCAGACTGGTCTTTGCCNGTGATCACCTTNACATTATTNGGATTATTNATCTCNTCCAGGTCTTTNANTTCAGTTTTTAAACTTGCCAGATCAATTNCTTCNGAACCTGGNTGCTGNAAAACTTCCAGTAATTTCGTTAGACTATTGGTGTCAATAAATGGCTCATCTCCCTGGACATTNACNACAATATCCACATCCATGTTTTCCACAGCTTCCGCAATTCTATCACTCCCGCATTCGTGTTCTTTCTGGCTACGCACAACTTTACCTCCAATTTTGATCACTTCATCATAAATACGATCATCATCTGTCACCACGTAAACTTCATCGAAAAGCCCGGTACTCTTAGCCGCTTTATAGGTTGTGGCGATCACCGTCTGGCCATTTAGATCCTGCATCAATTTACCTGGAAACCTGGAAGCTTCATATCGCGCAGGGATCATTGCAATAACGCGTAATTTAGAAGAATCTTGCATGTGAGAAATTTTGTGTAAAAATAGGAATTACTTGCCAGCGAAAAAATCGTCCCCGAATCCTATAAGATATAATTTTTCCTGGGCCCTGGTGATCGCAGTATATAACCATCTTAAGTACTCCTTCCCTACTCCGTTTGGCAAGTAAGGTTGCTCGATAAAAACATTTTTCCACTGGCCACCCTGNGACTTATGACAGGTGATNGCATAAGAGAATTTNATCTGGAGAGCGTTGAANTATTTATTGTTNTTNACNTTCATGAACTGTTTGTACTTNGANCTTTCATGCGCGTAATCCTTTTTNACTTCNTCNTANAGTCGGTTTGATTCTTCGTAAGTAAGCGAAGGTGTATTNGTGGTAAGNGTATCCAGCATNATGACCGTTTCNAAAGGNCTCATTTTAGGATAATCNACCATTTGCACCTGTACTTCAGCAAACCTGAATCCGTATAATTCTTTAAATCCANAGATCTCCAGCACTTTTACAATATCGCCATTTGCAATGAACCCGGCTTCACTGGTCGGTTTAATCCAGAAATAATTATTCTTCACGACCATTAAATAATCTCCAGGAGAAAGTTCATCTTCCTGAAACAGAATTCGGGATCTTATTTGTTGATTGTACATATTCGCCCTTTTATTGGACCGTACAATGATACTGGTATCTTCATGTCCATTCTCGCCATAGGAATCCTGAATAGCNTCCATGATCTCATACCCATCAGTTAATCGAATCACATCNGCATTGCTGGAAAGCTCGAATTGAAAGCTTTCATAGAATTCCTCCTGCAGGCTTTCCCGGATAAGAGTCGCATTGTGCAATATATCACTGCCTTCACTTTGCCGTACTACTTCATCAAGTTCGATAAAAGAAACCTCCTTATTATAGTTAAGTCCCAGCTTCTCTTCCTCAAGCGCCGGACTAAGATCCATTTTTACTGGTGGTAGCTGCGCGGTATCTCCAATTAAGATAAGCTGACAATTGTGCCCTGCATAGACATACTCGATTAGATCATCNAGNAGNGATCCATTTTCGAAAAGTTTGGAGTTTCCNCCATCATCTGAGATCATGGANGCTTCATCAACAATGAACAGGCTGTTCTTGTGTTTGTTNGGNTGTAANGTGAATTGAACACCNCCATTTCCCGATTTCTTCGGAAAATAGATCTTCTTATGAATNGTNAANGCTTCTTTNTTNGANTAATTGGAGATNACNTTGGCGGCTCTTCCCGTTGGTGCCAGTAGAATTCCGGACTTTCGTATCTTCCATAAGTTNTTAGTAAGCGTACTTATNATNGTNGTTTTACCCGTACCNGCGAAACCCTTCAGTAAGAACAACTTATCTCGCCCTCCTTCCACCACGAATTTAGAAAGCATTTGTAATGCGATATCCTGTTTTGTGGTTGGTTGAAATTCAAGGTCCTGAATAAGTAATTTGAAGAAGGAATCCGGCGTGGGTATATCCATAGAAAGTGCGTAAAAACTCAAAGATACTAATGGATTTTTATGACAGAAACTTTTACGAATAAAAAAAAGTTGTAGATTTGCGTGTAACCCATTAACCTTTAAACTAAACTAAATTTTAAAAGCATGAGATTTGTAATTCAGATACTTCTTTGGTTGGTTATTATCTTCCTGGCATATCTTACTTTCAACGCGGTTTACGAACCACTACAATTTAATAAGATTAAGGAAAAGAGATATACCAAAGTAATTAAAAATCTTAAGGATATCAGAGCTGCTGAGCTTGCACATCAGGAAGTAACTGGAAAATTCACTGGTAACTGGGATAGCCTGGTTCGTTTCCTTGACACTGCTGAATTTGCGATCACGCAAAGACGTGATACTGTAATGCTAGACGAAGAGTACGCCAAAACATACGGTGTAGATAAGAACATTGAAAAAGTGATCATTGACACTTTAGGTTTCGTGCCAGTAAGTGACTCATTGTTTAAAGGTGATAAAGAAAGATATCAAACCATGATGAATGTTCCTGTAGAAGGGGTGAACGAAAAGTTCGAACTTAGAGCAGGTACGATTCAAAAAGGTGATAATAAAATTCCAGTATTCGAAGCTAGAATTCCTAAAGCTGTAGTACTATCAGATCAGGATAGAACTCTAATTCTTCAGGAAAATGAAGTACAGTCTGTAGATGATGTAAACGGAAGATACATTAGCGTTGGTAGTATGACAGAAGTTAGCACCAGTGGTAATGGGTTTGACAGATATGGTGGAGATAGCGACAACGACTAGTAATATCAAAGCAAATAAAAAGATGTCCATTCAGGTTAGCCTGGATGGACTTTCTTTTTGTATCCTGGATAAAGAGCTCCAAGAGATCGAATATTTGAAAAGTTTTGACTTTGAAAAACAACTCGATCCAATAAAAGTCCTTTCNAGGATAGAACTTATTATNGAAGAAGAGCCCAGTCTTCAGCAACCGGTTCAGGAAGCCAGTTTATTTTTCACCAATACACTTTTTACACTAGTTCCTTCCGAATTGTTTGACGAAGATCAGGCAGTAAGTTTCCTGAAGTTTAATACCAAAATACTCAAAACCGACTTTATTGCTCATGATGAGATCAATAATGAACTTGTTAATGTGTACATCCCCTACGCCAATATCATCAATTATTTCTTTGATATGTTCGGTGAATTTGAATACCGGCATAGTCTGAGTATTCTTATTGATAGCCTACTGAAAATAAAATCTTCGGAAAAACCCAAGGTTTATCTACATACCCATTTGCATCATTACGAATTGGTAGTGATCCAGAACTCTAAATTGATCTTTGCTAATAGTTTTGAGTTTGANACTAAAGAAGATTTTATCTACTNCCTGCTATTTACTCTGGAACAACTTGAGTTGGATCCTAAANAGGTTGAATTGATCTTGCTCGGTGATATCACAAAAAATTCAGAAGAATATAATATAGCGTACAGATACATNACGAATATTTCCTTTTTAGACGTATTCCATACTTTCAGTTTTTCCGAAGAAGCGANGCCGAAATATCCTTTGGCCGAATATTTAAACATTAAAAGTNTATCATGAGAATAATATCAGGAAAGCATAAAGGAAGACGAATTACCGCTCCTTCAAAACTGCCGGTTAGACCAACGACAGATATGGCTAAGGAAGCGCTATTTAATATTCTGAATAACCAGTATCATATTTCAGAACTTAAAATACTTGATCTATTTTCTGGAACAGGCAATTTGGCATTTGAATTCGGTTCCCGCGGCGCCAAAGATATTACTGCTGTAGATGCACATTTTGACTGCGTTAAATTTATAAAGAAGACTTCTGAAGAACTGGAGCTTCCAATAATAGCTATTAAAAGTGATGTTTATAAATATCTTGAAAAAGGAGCTACAAGATCTGATCTAATTTTTGCCGACCCTCCTTACGATTTTACTACAGATCAATTTGGAAAGATCGCTGAAATNATCTTTGATCGTGACCTGTTAAACGANGATGGTTCATTGATNATTGAACACTCTAAACACACAGATCTAAGTCAGTTTCCCCATTATAGTCATCAGAGAAAATACGGAAGNAGCNTTTTTAGTTTCTTNGAATAATTACTACCTTCATACNATGACACANCAGGTAAGAAGACTTAACCTCACNTATGCTGATCTTGAACTNCATGANCAATATGTNATTTCTACGATTAAGGAAGACCAGGTTCTNGANAAGGAACAGATCGAAGAAATGAGGGANATCTTCTACGATCANTTTGGAGATAGAAAATGGGTATATATAAGCAATAGGAAGAACAAGTACAACGTTAATCCTGTTATCTACATAGATCTAATTCAAAGAAAATCTTTAATTGGGATCGCAATTGTACTACGTGAAAATGATGGTGCCCTTACTGCTAATTTTGAAAAACAATTTGCAACAATTCCTTTCGAGATGTTTGATAATAAATCTGAAGCTCTTGCCTGGGCCAATGGGATGCTTTCTCAGAATTCGAAGTTTTAGAAGGCTACAGTTAACCGCTACTACTATTCTATTTTTTACAGGTTTTATGATGAATGCCCAACAAATGAAACTGGTCTGGCAGGATGAATTTAACCATTCAGGAAAACCAGATCCTACAAAATGGAGTTATGAAACCGGATTCATTAGAAATCTGGAGGCACAATATTACACTTCAAGAAAAAAAAATGTACGCGTTAAAAACGGTAAATTAATTATAACCGCCAGGAACGAGTATTTTGAAAATCCTGATTACGATCCTGCGATAAAAGATTATCGCATCAACACACCGGAAACCAACTACACTTCCGGTAGTATTCACACCTCGGGAAAGTTTGATTTTAAATATGGCCGAATAGATGTTCGTGCGAGTTTACCAAAGTCTGCCGGATCCTGGCCTGCAATTTGGATGCTAGGTTCAAACTTCAAAGACGTAAATTACCCTGAAGCTGGTGAGATCGATATTATGGAACACGTAGGAAAAAACCAGGGAGAAATTCATGGAAGTGTTCATTATGCAAATGAGCAGAATGAGATCGTTTCAAAAACTGATACTACTTACGTCGATATTGTTACAGAAAAATTCCATGTATATTCAGTAGACTGGGACAGGGATCGCATCCAATTCCTGGTAGATGATGAAGTTTATCATACGTTTGAAATTGCAGATGCCGGAACTACTAACAATCCATTTAGAAAGCCATTCTTTCTATTGATCAATCTCGCACTTGGAGGAAAGTGGGCTGGAGAGATCGATGATTCAAATTTTCCGCAGAAATTCAAAATCGATTATGTACGNGTGTACCAACGAATAGAGAATAAAAAAGCAGGCCTGTAAGCCGGATTCTGTCATCCGATAATAAGATCGGATTCCTTATCATTTATCTAAAATTAGCGTTACCACTAATCTTGAGCTGCCTACCCTCCGGCAACGGACGGGCGATCCTTAAATGCCGGTTTACATGGCATTGCACCGCATAGAGTTTACCTGGTTTCACTACAGCTTAACCTGTACATTCTTTCTGTTGCACTGGTCCTGATCTCACGATCGGTGGGCGTTACCCACTATACTGCCCTGTGGTGTCCGGACTTTCCTCTCCGAGGTATATGTCGGAGCGATAAGGCGGCCTGCTTCCGGCAAATGTAAGTCAAATTATGTTCATTTCTTAAATCATTTGTTCATAAAAAACACCCCGGTCCACCTCGATTAGAATTGGGATTTTTATATTTGTAGTTCAATAGATTTTGATGGAACATTTTGTAGTATCAGCACGTAAATACAGGCCTCAAACATTCAAAGATGTTGTTGGACAGCAAGCGATCACCAATACGCTCGCGAACGCTATCCATAACAATCATCTCGCCCAGGCTTTGTTATTTACAGGACCTCGTGGTGTAGGTAAAACTACCTGTGCCCGTATCCTCGCAAAAATGATCAATCATGATGGTACTCAGGCTCCAGACGAAGATTTCGCTTTCAATATATTTGAACTGGATGCGGCTTCGAACAACTCGGTAGATGATATTCGAAATCTTATTGACCAGGTTCGTATCCCGCCACAGGTTGGAAAATATAAGGTCTATATTATTGATGAGGTGCATATGTTATCTGCTTCCGCATTCAATGCTTTTTTAAAGACTCTTGAAGAACCGCCAAAACATGCTATTTTTATACTGGCCACGACAGAAAAGCACAAAATCATTCCAACGATCCTGTCTCGTTGCCAGATTTTTGATTTTAAGAGAATTACTGTAACAGATGCGAAGAACTATCTTGGTTATATCGCTGAACAGGAAGGTGTAAAAGCGGATGATGACGCCTTGCACATAATTGCTCAAAAAGCCGATGGTGCAATGCGTGATGCACTGTCTATCTATGATCGTGTGGTTAGTTTCAGTGGAAATGAACTTACAAGACAGGCAGTTACAGAAAATCTGAATGTTCTGGATTATGACACCTATATGCAGGTCACAGATTTGATTCTCGCGAATGATATTCCTCAATTACTTCTGAAATTTAATGAAATCCTAGCTACAGGATTTGATGGACATCATTTCATTGCAGGATTGGCATCTCATTTTAGAGATTTGCTAGTTTGCAAGGATCAGAAAACCATCCAATTGCTAGAGGTGGGAGAACAAACAAAAGCTCGTTATTTTGAACAGTCTCAACAAACTTCTCATCAATTTTTGATGGAAGCAATTGAACTTGCAAATTCCTGCGATTTAAAGTATAAGACGAGTCAGAATCAAAGATTGCTGGTTGAACTTTGCTTAATGCAACTGGCTTCGATCACTTTCGATACGCAAAAAAAAAAGTCTGAACGCAACATAGTTCCCCCGGAACATTTCACTCAGCATTCGGTTCAAATATCGAATGAGAAGAAAGAACTGCTAAGGGAAAATGAGCATGACAGCTCTACTCCTGCTGAAGAAATTGGTCTTCCAGATCCTATAAAAGCACCGGAATCATGTGCTAAACCAGAAGAGGCAACTTATTATTCAAAAGAGAGTCCTTCAGATTCTAATGAATTTTCAGCCGCAACTCAGACTAATGCTGCTGAAACCGATGCAAACCTTGATTCTTTAAATCTTCCGAAGCAAACATCGAACTTTACTGAAAAGACCGAAGTACAGGAATTTAGAAAAGTTACTGAAGAAGAACCTGTTAGAACCAAAAAGATTCTGCCTGAAATCAAACGGGAAAAGGTATCTGGCCTGTCTTTAAAGAGCATTAGTAAAAAAAAGGAACTGGCGGAAAAACAAAAAGCGATGTTGCCTGTTGAAGAGGTAATGGATGATGAGTTTTCCGAAGAAGATATGATACGGGAATGGAAAAATTATTCAGAAAAACTGAAGAATAAAGGTGAAAAGATTCTCGCATCTATTTTCGAATCGCAAACACCCAGCCTTGTAAATAGAGATATTCATCTCACCTTTCCGAATGAAACGATGAAGATCGATCTGGAACGGGAAGAAAACAGACTGATGAATTTTCTAAAAGCCAGACTTAGAAATACGCATATAAAGCTGATCATTCATGTAGATGAAGCTGTTTCCAAAAAATACGCCTTTACTCCGCAGGAAAAATATGAAAAACTGAAAGAGGCCAATCCTCTACTCGACCAATTGCGAGCAACCTTTGATTTAGATGTATAATTATGTTGGGATTAAAATTACCTACAGACCCGAGATGGGCTGATATTGCAGAGAAAAATATTGAAGAGATCCTTATTGATCATGCGTACTGTGAACAAAAAGCAGCTTCTACAGCGATTTCCCTTATTGTAAGTTTCCCGGAATATTCTGACCTGGTAAACGCCATGACCGCGCTTGCAAGAGAAGAAATGGGACATTTTAAAATGGTACACGACCGGCTGCTAAATATGGGATTTAAGATGGGTTGGGATCGTAAAGATGAGTACGTTATACAACTTTTAAAGTTTTTCCCTAAAGGCGGTAGCAGATCCACTCAACTAGTACATCGTCTTCTTATCGCTGGTTTGATCGAAGCCCGTAGCTGCGAACGTTTCAGACTACTTTCTGAAGAACTGGAAGATAAAGATCTGGCAAAATTTTACCGTGACCTTATGATAAGCGAAGCGAACCACTATACGATGTTCCTAAAGTTCGCCCGGCAATATGGCGAAGACCGGAAAGTAGTAGATCAAAAATGGGAAGATCTACTGGAATTTGAAGCCAAGATCATGAAAGACCTGGGAACTAAAGAAAGTATTCACGGTTAGACCTTTTTCCTCTTAGAATCATTATAAAGAGATTTAATGATGCCATCTGCAAGTCCGATTTTAGGTACATGGATCCAATTGGCGCGAGCCCATTTCATGGAATTCACATAGATCTTTGTAGCTGGGATGATCACATCTGCACGGTCATTCTTTAGATCCAGTTCGGTGATTCGCTCCTCGTAAGTATAAGAATTCAGCTTTTCATCATAGTCTTTCATATACTTCAAACTTAGAGCCTTTCCTTCCTTCTTTGCACTGGTTTTAAAAATATTGTTAATATTTCCTCCGGAACCTATAAGATCGATATCATCGTAATCCCTGGTAGTTTCTTTAACCCATTCCCGCATTTCTTCCCAGGTATGATGCTCAACAAGATCTTCCATCATTCTTACAGTTCCTACTTTGAACGATCTTGAGGCAACCGTTTTCCCATTACTGTACATGGTATACTCTGTACTACCACCACCAACATCTACATACAAATAATTGCAATCATTCTGGATAAGTGCGTGAAGATCTGTAGCGGCGATGATCGCAGCCTCATGAGATCCGTCAATGATCTCAATATTAATTCCAGATTTCTCTTTAATTATAGCAGCAATCTCGTTACCATTAGTTGCTTCCCGCATTGCCGAAGTTGCGTAAGCCTTGTATTTCTCCACACCATGAGATTTCATCAAGAGATTAAAGGCGTGCATAGTATCGATCATGCGCATGGTATTCTTTTCTGAAACTTTCTTCTTCAGAAATACATCTGCACCAAGTCTTATAGGAACACGTACCAGAGAGGTTTTGCGAAACATTGGTTCTTTACCCTCTTTTTCGGTAATGGTCGAAACCAACAGTCTTACAGCGTTGGATCCAATATCTATAGCGGCGAAATTCTTTTGTTTGATCATTCGTAAATTTCAGTTTTTCTTAAATAATAATCATAAAGTGCGAACTGGGACCTTACCTTTTCACCATCGGTAAGTCTGTAAGGATTGTCCATACCTCTACAATGTGTTCTGGCTTTCACATTATCACTCCAGCTAATTTCAAAAGTTTCTATAAGTTCCTGCTTGATATCCTCATCGTAAATAGGACAGGAAATTTCCACTCGTTGATCCAGATTTCTAGTCATAAGATCTGCAGATGAAATGTAAACCTTACGATTTCCACCATTCTCGAAAATATAAACCCTTGGATGCTCTAGAAATTTATCTACAATGCTAATAGCCTCTATGTTATCACTAATTCCTTCAATACCCGGATTCAGGCAACAGATTCCTCGAACGATCAATTTGATCTTTACTCCGGCCTTGCTAGCCATGTATAATTTGTCGATCACTCCATTGTCTGATAAACTATTCAGCTTTAACCTTATACCTGCAGGTTTTCCGTTCTTCGCATTATCAATTTCAGCCTGAATAAGACTATAAATAACATTTCTTGTATAGTGCGGTGAAACGATCAAGTGCTTGTACTTGTTCACCTTGTAATTCGTCTCAAAAAATTCAAAGACCATATCTATTTCCTTCAGGATGGCAGCATCTGCAGTGAACAGCGTATAATCTGTATAAAGCCTCGAGGTATTTTCATTAAAGTTTCCTGTACTTATGAAACCGTATCTCTTGAGTTTACCTTCCTCTTCACGCTCTATCACACAGGTTTTACAATGTACTTTAAGTCCCGGAACTCCAAAAATCAAATTGACACCTTCTTCCTGCATTTGTTCGGCGTAACGAATATTCGCCACTTCATCGAACCGTGCTCTCAATTCGATTTGTACGGTTACTTTCTTACCGTTTTTAACCGCGTTGATCAGGGAACTGGCGATATGTGAAATCTTTGCCAGCCTGTAAATTGTGATCTTAATTGTTTTAACTTTAGGATCCAGGGCTGCTTCTCTAAGGAATTTAACTACATAAGCAAAACTCTGGTAAGGTGTATATAATAAGTAATCCTTTTCAGCAATACCTTTTAGTACACTTGTTTGAAGAATCAGGCCGGGAATTGGCAAAGGTTCCCGTTTTTCGAATTGTAGCTCTGGCCGTCCCAGACTTGGGAAATCCATATAGTCCCTCCTGTTGTGATATCGTCCACCAGGAATGATACTATCGGTAGATTCGATACCCATTTTATTCATCAAATAAGTAAGAGTCTCGCTATCAATATTTTTATCATAAACAAATCGAACAGGATCTCCTTTTATTCGGTCCTTCACACTGTCTGAAATCTTTTCTATAAAACTTTTACTAAGATCGCTATCCAGATCCAATCCCGCGTCCCGCGTAATTTTGATCATGTGTGCCGAAAGACTTTCGTAATCAAAAATATTAAAAATTGTATGCAGGTTATACCGAATGAGGTCATCAAGAAGGATAATGTACTGCTTTCCATCCTCCTCTGGAAGTACAACAAATCGCTCGATATTCCGGGGAATTTCAATTAAAACATATCGCTTTTCCTTCGTTTTTCTCTTTAGGATCCTGTCTATCCCATCTTTCTGTTCTACTTCTTCGGTCATCACCATCTTCACCGCCAGATATGCTGCGGAATCTTTTAATGACGGCATTTCAGGAAGTTCATTCAGGATAATGGTAACCAGAGCCGGACTAACTTTGCTTAAAAAATAGTTTTTAATGAAGTCCTGCTGCTTGTAGGTCACTTCATTCTCATTAATGACATGGATATTATGCTCCTTCAGCTTTTCCTGGATATCTTCGAGGATCTTAAGACTTTCAGACTGTTGATCTATAACAATTTTAGTAATTGCTTCTAGAAGTTTACTCGCTTTAATTCCGCCAAGAACACTTTTGGCGGCTTTCCCGGCAAGATCAATTCTTTTAACGGTGGCATAACGTACCTTAAAGAATTCATCAAGGTTATTTGAGAAGATTCCCAGGAATCTCAATCTCTCGATCAGGGGCACTGTTTCGTCTGCCGCTTCCTGTAAAACTCTCGCATTAAAGCTTAACCAGCTTAATTCGCGGTTCGTATATTTCTTGTTAGCCATAAATTCTAGCGGAGATTTTTAGGAAATAGATGTAAAATGGTCTTTCCATTGTCAATATTTCGCCATGAATCAGCTTCAAAATCGATCACCGTGAGGCCAGTTGTTGGAACATTATCAAATTTCTTATCTCCAAGGAAATTAACGAGGATTGTCATAGCCGGATTATGGCCAAAAACAATAAGTTGATCCCGGTCATCAGGACATTGCTGTATCTCTCTAAGTAATTCGTTTTGATTGAAGGTATAAAGCTCTTCTTTTACTTCAAAATCTGGATCTGTTATATTCAGATTCTTCTTAAAAAGCTTCGCAGTTTCATGTGCGCGAACTGCGTAACTGGTCCAAAACAATCCACCTTGCTGATAGAAGTTCCGGAAGTTTTTTAGAACCAGCTCAGCATCCTTATAAGCTCTTTTCTTTAATGGTCGTTTGTGATCCGGAAGCTCATTCTCCCAGGATGATTTACCATGTCTTACTAATATTAATCGCTTCATAGATTATGGTGCTAAACGTTCGTAGTTCCAGGAGTTCGTAATTTTTTTGTAGCGTATGCGGTCATGCAGACGGCTTTCCCTTCCCTGCCAGAATTCAAAAATATCTGGCTGGAACACATATCCTCCCCAGTCTTTTGGCTTCGGAATTTCTTTTGAATCATATTTTTCCTCAAGACGGGATAATTTTTCTTCAAGATATTCCCTCGAAGGAATTACAGAACTTTGATCTGATGCCATGGCCCCCAACTGACTCCCTTTAGGTCTCGAATGAAAATATGCTTCCGACTCTTCTTCGGAAATTTTTACTGCAGTTCCCTGGATGATGACCTGTTTTTCCAGTTCTGGCCAGAAAAATGACAGGCAACAGTTAGGATTTTCAGCCAGAGCCTTTCCTTTATCTGAAGAGTAATTTGTATAGAAATGAAATCCCTCCAGTCCGAAAGCTTTTAATAGAATAATTCGTGACTTTGGGACCATATCTTTTCCAACCGTAGCGATGTTCATTGCATTGGCTTCAAGGATATCATCTGAGTTATCAGCCTGGTTGAACCAATCCTGAAAGAATTGTAAAGGATCCTCAGGTATAGCATCATCTTCTATTCGATCTTTTTTGTAGGATTTACGGTAATCGTTTAGATTTTTGTTCATGTTTAGGCCGCTTTTCCTGCAATTTACGAGTTTCGAAAGTAAGATTGAAATGTTTCTGATGGATTCTAAAACATTTAATGATGGATGCAAAAAATATGCATTTTGTCGGATATTGTACACAAATCTTCTTTTTTACCGACAATATAAAAATTTAACGGACTACAAAATTTTTATTTACTTCAGCACTGTTAATCAGTACTTTATAGCTTGTCATTATCCTAAAAACAAGGAATTGGAACTGCAGAAATTATTAAATTCCTACAAAATTCTCACAGATAATTTTTCAGTTTGCACTTTGTCACCCGATCTAAGGATTGGAAACCGCCATTGAACGAGATTATAACGCTTTATATCTAAAAAGCTGATTATTACACACTTCGACCTTTAATTCTATCTAATTTTACTTCAGAATAGCACCATAATAGAGTCACCCCCACACTTCTCTAAAGTAGTTCCTCAAAACTACAGGTTGTCTTTCAAATTTTATTGCATTCCCCAATTCAGAAGAAAAAAAGGATTTTCTCTGAAAGTCACAACTGTTGAAATTATTCGAACAAACTCGCTAAGACCGAGAAAAAATAGAATTGATAATTCTAAACATTACTGATATGATTTGGAAAAATACCTTCAAGAAAACTACAGGTTTAACTTTGGCTAAAAGCTTAATATTAGCTTTTCTGGCAATTTTCCTGTTCAGTACAGATAGTGCATATGCTCAAGTATTTACACCAGATGGTGATTTTAGTGGGAGTGAATATGCAGGTGGTCAGGTAAGAGATATTGATCTAAACGCTACGGGAACATGTAATGTAAAGCAGGTTTATTCAATAGTTAAGAGTGACATTGAAGGGCCCTATCTATTGCTTGGATTTTACAATGGTAATGCAGGTCAGGCGACTTTCAGGTATTATATAGATACTGATCCTACCCTGGATTTGGTTTCCGAAACTTTTAAAGGTGAATCTTACAGTTTTCCAGGCGCAGATGTTGTATTACAGGTGAATGCCAGTGGTAATACGGCTTCTATTTTTAAGTATAATGGAACAAGTTTAGTAACTTATACAGGTAGCGGAATTATTGCAGCTGTAGGTGATTATGATCCAGCTGATGACAAATTTATAGAAATTAAGATTCCATTATCTGGGGATGGATCAATAATCGATGTATGCGATTTAGCTGAAGGCTTCAATATAAATCTCGGTTCTTATATATCTTTTGCTGGTAAAAGTATCACTGCCAATGTCTGTAATTATGAAAGTTTTGATATAGATATTGCGGTTAACGGAAGTATAGATGGATCGTCTTCTTATTGTTCTACACAAAACTCTACAGTTCTAACTCTATCAGGTAATTATGGGGCTATAGTCAAATGGCAAAAAAATGAAGGTTTAGGTTGGACAGACATCGCTAATACGTCTAATATTTATACTGCCACCGATGTTGCGGTTACTACCAATTATAGAGCAATCATCGTTAATAACACCTGTCCTGGGAACGAGGTTGAGACTGGTACGGCTACAATAACGATTAATGAGGCTCCTACTGCGGAAGCTGGTGATGACATGGAACTAACTTGTGATACAGAAACTGTAACACTGAATGGTTCTGGGGATTCTAACAATACTGATGCTGATCTTTCTTACGCATGGACCGGTCCGCAAGGATTTACTTCTTCTGAGGCGATGCCAGGTGTTTCTGTAGTTGGAACTTATACTCTAACGGTAACTGATAACGATAACGGATGTTTTGTAACTGATACTGTAGAAGTTACTCAGGATATCAACGCTCCTACTGCTGAAGCTGGTGAGAACATGGAACTTACCTGTGCTACCACTTCAGTAACTCTGAATGGTTCTGGTAACTCTACCAATGAGGATGCTGATCTTTCTTACGTATGGACGGGTCCAGGAGAATTTACTTCTGATATGGCTACTCCTAGTGTCACTGTGGAAGGTACNTACACACTGACTGTAACTGATAATGATAATGGTTGTTTTGTAACCGATACGGTGGAAGTAACTAAGGATGCTAATGTTCCTACTGCTTCTATCGATGGCAATGACGAACTAAACTGTAACAATACTGAAATTACGCTGGATGCTTCTGGATCTGTAGTCAACGGAACTCCTTCTTATTCCTGGACCATCGATACCGCTGACGGTACTGAAGTTGGAACCCAGGCTACTTTACAAGTGAATGCTGCCGGAGTTTATTTCCTAACAGTAACCGATCTTGATAATGGTTGTTTTGCTACCAATTCTGTNGNAGTAATTCAGGATAATACCGCTCCTACTGCGGAAGCTGGT
>FUFK010038552.1_pt1 | contig 23427 bp, 29 predicted proteins | sample 1021851 | NCBI WGS metagenome assembly FUFK01 (sample SAMEA51879418, study PRJEB19060) | metagenome | reverse complement strand
CAAAACAATTCCATTCAGGTGAGGGAGCTATTCAATTCGCTCCAGAAGCAATCGCGAGGTCAAATGCAGATATTCTCAAAGATGATGAATTGAGAAGGGAATTTATCGAAATCTACTCAGAACAAGGTAGGGATGAAGCGAGAGATTGGATAAATAGTAGTTATGGGCCGTTCTCTGAAGAAGAGCTAGACCATAGGATGAGTCGATATGGACTAAATCCTTGCGGGGAGATCTTGGGAAATGATTTCCACTGCAATTTGGCTGAAGTCCACTTAAATCAGATTGATCCGGAAAATTTTGAAGAGCAAAAAAAAGCTTTTAAGGCAGCAGCTCTTTCTGTAGCATGCTTACTCAATCATGAGTTTGAAGTTGAGCGTTACAGAAAAAGTAGAGAATATGATCCTATTGTAGGAGTAAGTTTTACTGGATTATTTGATTTCTGTGTTCACGCCTTTGGAACGCCTTGGTTGAAATGGTGGGAAGCAGGAAGGCCAAATAGCGAAGAAGGAAAGGCTTTCAAGGAGAAGGAAGCTAAATTCCTAGATTATTGGAGAAAAATTGTAAAAGAAACTGTCTGGGAATACTGTGATAAACATAATTTAAGAAGACCAAACAGATGTACAACTGTCCAGCCAGCTGGTACTAAAAGTCTTCTAACTGGAGCAGCTCCAGGATGGCATCCACCAAAAGCTCAAAGATTCATTAGGAGAATAACATTCAGGAAAAATGANCCAATNGCTTTAGCTTGCATGGATTATGGTTACTCAGTTGTTCCATCTCAATCTGATAAAGATGAAAATGGNTGCTTGCTNGATAATCCATTTGATCCAAGATGTACAGAATGGTTAGTTGAAATCCCNACAGAAGTTAGNTGGGCAAANATAGAAGGNGCAGACCANATAGANATNAATAATTTTTCAGCATTAGCTCAATTTGATTTTTANATGCAAGTGCAAAAATTTTACACNGAGCATAATACCTCTGCAACNGTNGANTTTAGAGAAAATGAAATCGAGGATTTANCNAANGCTATTCATAATGCNATAGAAAATAATGANGGATATATTTCAGCAGCATTACTAGCTCGATTTAGTGCCAACGCNACNTTCCCGAGATTACCNTTTGAACCAATAAGTAAAGAGGAATATATNTCATTGCAAAATAAAGTAATAGAAAGGAAAGTNAATAACGATTTCTTTGACGCTCTTAATAAATATGATGTTGGNGAANTATCTGAAGCAGGACCAGCAGGTTGTGATTCAGATAANTGCCTACTTCCNNTGGCTAAACCAAAGGATTAAATTTTGAATTATTTGTAAATAAAAAATATAAATTAGTTTTTAAAAATTAAATTCATAGCTAACTCTTAAATAGNGACNTAAATTATTTATGACATTAAGCTTNAATATTGGGAANTTNTTTAATGATTCCTCNAGTCATGCATTGGTGGATGAGCTAAGAAANAGAACNTCAGAAGAGGATATCNTNNATTTTGAGGAAAAATTNAANTCCAAAAANGAANAAAATCTACANGTNTATATATGTAGATTTCTAAAAAATAGATCAATATCNAGAGGNNTAGCCTCTANNTGGTTAATAACNATAATTNAAAACAAAGAATCAAAAATNGATGCNTTGCAAAAATNAAATANTTAGGTCAGCCCTGATAGTTTCCATAGAGCAATTCCAAAAATTGANAATCCCATAATAAAAGTAAAAGCCAAAGCATTTACCAATTGNACCTTATCATTCATTCTGTTTGCGAATGGTAATAATTGAGCAAATAATGGAGTCTCTTCAACTATTGCAGATTTTTTTACTGTAGGTTTTTTGCTTCTAGAAAACATAAAACAAAATTTATAATCCTAAGAATTTTACATTTAAAAGTTCATTAAATAAAAAATACTTCTTAAAAACGAACAAAATGTAACCTGTAAGCAAATACATAGGGATAATGTAGAAATATTTTTAGCAGAAACCTTATCTTTAAATAATATATTAAGTTTATTTATTAAAAAGCTAGACAAATAATTTTCCTGGATGTTATCATAAATTTGTAGCAACCGCTACAAAAACGTTCAACTTGCGTTTGGCAAGCCGCAAATCGACTTAAGCCATGGAACGGGGACTTAAGCGAAACCGGAGCTCGAAAAAATGACTCTAATTTACAGAGGACAAAAGTACGTCCAGAACAAGGAAGCCGCTAAGAAGCAGCATAATGAACTAACTTACAGAGGTAAAACTTATACAAGCTAGTTTATTTAAGCACTAAATAAAAAAGCCACTTTTAGTGGCTTTTTTATTGCCCAACCATAGACTAAAAAAACTAAATACTTCTCACAAGGATTAAAATAATATGATGCACTTACATTTATAGATTTAATAATCATGGCAGACCAGAAACCATTATTTAAAGCACCTTATGACATAAAAGATGTAAGTGCTCTTTTCGCTATAGTTGCCTTCGTATTAATAATTGCTGCCATAGTTGGTAATAACTTATTTGGTTTATTCCAGGAAAATGTGAATTTTGGATAGTGGCATTGTATTAGTAAGCTATTAATTTTTATTCAACAAGCTCAATTGCATAGACAGTATCCTTACAATTATTTTTTTTGTCCCACTCTTTAGCTGCATCAGAAGTCATTTCAGCTTCAAGTGCTTCCATATCTAAGACGTTCATGAGTAAATGAGATTTATGCTCGCCAGCTTGTACAAACTCATACTCTGAAACCACTTCTTTACCCATTTCTGTTATAAATCCAGAAACGTCGGTTTTGAATTCTTCAAATGTGCAACTAAAAGTTGAAATGATGAGTGTGTTCATAAAAAAAAGGAGCTAATTGCTCCTTATTGTAAATAAAATTCTAATCACTAACTATGAGTAGACTTTGGCGACTATTGGCCCAGCTTCTTCATCAGTAAATACCGGTGTGGTTTCCCAATTAAGGAATTCACCCCATTCAGCTGCATGCTGATATATTGCTTTTGGATCATCTGTTTTTAAGACTATCCACCCTTCTAGAGATCCTGGAGCATGATATCTTCCAATCATCTCTACTCCAGGATAATCTCCGCCTCCACCAAGAAATTTTTCTGCACCTTTTTGATGATATCCAGTCTTAAATGACCAATGCTGAACGTAAAGCATTTTGTATTTTATATTGGCTATCTATTAGTAGCAAGAAAATTATTTCTTGAAAATAAATATTGTTAATTACCCTTATTTTATTTTCTTTTTCTCATTCTTTTAAACATCCTTAAATGTTGAGGTGAGAAAACAGTCGCTAGATTTTCTTGTCTATGACTCACTTTCTATTCTGGTCCAAACAAGTTCAAAGAAATTGCAAACCCTCGTGAAGAATGAACCCAGTGTTTTAAGGCTCTAGTCTTGAAAAATAAGTAGTCTCGATAAATAGATTTTTTAAGAATTTTTAAAAGCATTAATATTAGATAGATTTCTAAAAGACAGCATTGATAATCAAATTAAACAAAAAGTCTAGTAATAACAATAATATATATATGATCAAAGTAAAAGTTAAAGCAGAATTGTAACCATATTTTTTTTTGGAAAACGTATTTTTTTAAAGGATTTTAGAATTACTTTTGAATATAATTTATCTTTATCATGCCTCTCCAATTCAAAAGTAAGCAAATAGACAAGACTGTAAATATAGATGAATTAAAGAAATTAAGACCCTCTGAATTGTTATTACTCAAAGATGAATTACAGTTTGCCATTAAGAATATGAATTCATCTTTACTTGAGGTTGCGGCTCAAAAGAAGAGAGATGGAGAAGAATATAATCAAGAATGGCATCAAAAAGTCAGGCGTAAACAAAAAGTTTGCCAAGCTTTCTTAGAAGAAATAGCAAATCTTGATGAGGCATATGAAGCAATTTATCAGAAATACTTTATGACTTTACTTACTGAATATATTTCAACTCAAGAATTAGATGAAATCATTAAAAAAGCAAAAATAAAAACTGATTTAAAAATAATAGAAATGAAAGAAATTAAATTGAAAGCTGATTGAATTTATTTATTAGAAAATTAATCTTAGTGAATTTTTATTTATTTATATTCATTATTTTTTTTGAGCTTCATCGTAGGCACTCATTATTGCTTTCTCAAGCAGTTGACCTGCATATACACTATGAGGGATTGGATCAGTAATAATATTATTATTTAACTCCCATGGCTTTCCGCATGTTGGACACTACTTATGTTTGTAACCATTCGCAAGAGCCTGTAATTTTCTATAGGTTTCAGGACTTATCCTGCAATTAATTTGAGTTCTTTGTGGCATGATATTCTCTACTAATTAAGTAATAGCAAATAAATCAGATTGTAAACAAAATCAATTATCTGCTCAAATCTAAATAAGTTGATTGGGGACCAATTTTCGATGAAAAATTGAATGTAGCTTTAAAAATTACAAAAACATGAGAAATATATTATTTAATTTTTAATTTTTTTTGGGATAAAATCTTTCAGCTTTGATAAGCCCTCTGCTAATATTGTTTGGCTAGCATTATATTTGTTACCACTAGGAGGGGTGGTCGAGTGGTTTAAGGCTCTAGTCTTGAAAACTAGCGTGTCTGCAAGGGCACCGTGGGTTCGAATCCCACCCCCTCCGTTTTCTATAACTGACTTTTCAAGGTACAACACCTTTTAGCAGTTTTTTTTTATTTTCTTTAAATTTAGATTAGTTCCTTAGAGTTCACCTCAGTTACCGAATATTTAGGAACAAATCGGGCATATTTCGGTCATAAATTTGAAACGGGTATAAACGGTCATAGTAAACTAGAGAATTTAAAAAAATTGACATTCGATCTACATTGGAGGGTATAACTACACTTATTTTTAATGAACATTAATACATTTCTTTTGCTGTTATTAGTTATTGCGAATTACACAAACTTGTTTTTAAATATAAAAAATAGAAGAAGATGAAACGCTTACTAATCCAACTGCTAGCTGCATATGCTAATCGAGAGTATATTTAAAGTCTTTACTTTGCTCTATTTTCTGACTATATAATTAAATAAAAATACTTAATTATAATGAATCAGATGGATAACTATAGTAATACTGTAAATTGGTTTTTTGGAAAAGCGAGAGAATTTTTTGGACCAGAGCCCGGTGCTCTTGTACCGTTAAATATTCTTGCCGCTTTTTTTGCTCATGAACACTCCGACGCTTCAATGAGAATCCTTCATGGGTATACCTCTATAGGTCTAGTTATTGGGATTTTTAGTGCATTTAGTATTTTCATGAATATCCGTTCAAGATTTAAAAAAATAAGAGTTTTCGTACCTTTGCTAATAATTAACNTATGGGCTTTCTATNTGAATACATGGGTNGCCATAAATGGTATGGGTATTCCTTACGGTAAACAATTTCATATATTTTTAGCAATTTTAATCATTGCAAATTATTTTGTATTTAGAAGATATACAAATTTAAAAGAGGTAGCTTAAATAATTTAGTCATAAAAACTTTAAATAAAAAATTAAATTCATAAATGAAGGCAAATAAATGAAACGCTTACTACTCCCACTACTAGCAGCCCTCTCTTTACCTACTGCTGTTAATGCTGGAATATCTGATGAATTCCATAAAAAATGTTTAGAAGCACGAGATTATGCAGGTTGTGTGACAACCAATAAAAATCTATCTCACAAAAAAGATAAGGAAATAATAGGGATTGGAATAAGGCTCTTTCTTAATAGTGATACTGCTGAATTAACTATTCAATCTGTAATAAATGATTCTCCTGCTGCCTCCGCTGACATTCAACCAAATGATGTAATTATCAAAATAGATGGGAAATCTACGAGAGGAATGGGTATAACAGAAGCAGTTTCTCTCATAAAAGGACCAAAAGATAAGCCAATTAAGTTAGTCTTATTAAGAGTAAATGAGGCAGGTAAAAAGGGAAAAATAAATGTTCAATTAGTAAGAGATACTTTTAAAGTTCCCAACAAAGAATATTTATATGAAGGAGATATGAGAAGGCAATTAGAGTTTTTCTTTCCAGAAAATTTAAAAGAAATTTTTCCAGAAAATGAACTTTCCCCAAATCAAAAAAAAGGAACTTCAATTTAAATTTCTCAATGAAATGCATTCTACTTGCACCGCGGTTCGTGCGTGCAAGTAAATGCACAGTTGTGCCCGCGGGCACCAAGTAGCTGTTATGGCATAACACCTAAAAAATAGAGGTTACCTGGTAACTTCTAAAAAATAAAGGTTACCTGGTAACTTATAAAAAATACATTATGGCGTAATCTATTTTTCACAGTTGTGAACGATAGAATTAAAAGAGTTTTAAAATTTTAGATTGCATTTATAAATTCAAATTTTATAAAACTGTCAAAATAGTTTGGAAGTAATTTAAGTTTTCTTAATTAAACAACTTTATTAATTAAATTTTTTATAACAGACTTGTCCAAATCATTATGCCAAATCCCTAGTGAAGCTGGTACATAATTTAATCCAAGCGATAAAGCTATGGCTAATCTATGACATCCAGAGCCACCAAAAAAAGGATAAAGATCTTCTTTTTTCCAATTATCAAAAATTAACTCTTCCTTAGAATTTATTTTTTCAAAATTTGGATACAAAAGCTTTAATTCTTCATATAGTAGTTTGTTTGGTAAATTATTAAGCACTCTAGATCTTTTAGATAAATGAAATAAAATTCCATCGTGTAAATAGTTTGTATTATTTCTATTTTTTCCCAGCAGTAAATCTTCTTTATAATTATTTTTTATTTTTTCCCTAAGCTCATCAAGTCTTTCATATCTTTTCTTAAAATCTTGATGTGTACATCCATGACTTGATTTGCCATATTCTCTAACATGATATAGATGAAGTTCTATTATGCCAGTATCTTCCCAACTTTTTCCATTAATCCAATGATCTAAACACATTTTTATTTTTGTATGTTCAAAAATTGATATATTATTAACACTTATATCCCAATCACCACTCATTGGATAACCACAAATATCTCTCGAAAGTCGAGGGACTGGACAATATATAATTTCCTTAATTGGTACTCTAATAAACCTAAAAGCCAATTTTTTTTTAAAAAGATTAAAACCAATCATTTAATTAATTAAAACTTTTTTAAATTTTAATTCCATGAACTATTGGATCATTGATATCATCACTTACCACATCGTACTTATAATTTAAAAAATCAAATGCTTCAATCATTCCTTTAATTTGAGAGTATTTAATCCATTCACCTAAGCGATGTTGAGTTGGCGACATATTTCTTTTATCGTTATTTCCCACTAAAACTAACTCATTAATTGATTTTGAAATTTTAATAGCATTTAATATTTTATGTATATCCTCTTCAAAATGATATAGAGATCTATTAAAAACTATAACTTTGCAACCATGATTATCTTTTAGGATTAAATCTGTCGCATTTTCACATTTAAAAAAAACATTTTTTTTACTTTTTGTAAAAATATCTTTTTGTAGTTTTTTGGCAATGTTAATCCTTTTTTCTGATGCATCTATCCCAAAAACTTTTTCTTTATTAGCTAAAGCTAAAGGTAATAATCCCTCACCACATCCAATATCAATAACTGATGGACCCTTCACAAATTTAGTTATTCTTTGATATCTTTCTGGTATATTCCCGGTATAAATTTCTTCAATATGTTCTCTAAAATAAGGCCCTGCTCCATGAGAAGACCAATGTTGCCAAGATTTTGATTTAACATAAATTTTTTTAATAAAAAATTTTAATTTCTGAAAAATTTTTATCATACTTTTGTATTTCATTTTCTTTTCTAATCTACCATTTTTGATTCTTGTGGACTGAGATATAAATTTTTATTCAAAATATTTTTGATTAATCCGTTTCTTGTTCATCAGAAGTTTTTTAGTTTTTCCAATTTTCACTAATTTTCTCTAGAGATGATTAGAGACAAATTCTTCAAATCGTTTTCAAGACTAGAGCCATAAACCACTCGACCACGCCTCCAAAGGTTTTTAGAATTTATTTAAGCTTATTAACATAACATAATAAGTTATTTATAAGCTAAATAAATTTTAAAAATCTAATACTTTCTGGATAATAAAAAAATGTTTTTAAATTCAGAAAGATAATAAAAATAATGAGTTTCTAAGAATTATATATATTGAAAATGGAAAAATTAGAAATAATAAAAAATTCAAAAATAAAAAATTAACTTTTTTTATCTGTTTTCTTTTATCAATTGCATTTATTATTAATATAACGATACTACTATGTAAAAGTATATTAAAAAGACAACCTGATATTATTTGAATTTTTGTGGATCCAAACAAGGGATTTAAAATTCTTCCAATAAGTAAAAATNTATAGCAAAAAATTGATGAATGAAATGAGGATAAAATTTTGAAACCGAAAATACTCTTTTGAGGAAGATTGATATTCAAATTAAATTTCATGATTTTCGGAAACATTGATCACCAATTAGTAATATCTTCTTATATTTAGATGGTGCATTTTTTATCTTTAGAAGGTAATTAGGTTCTATCGATAAAATAGTACCTAAAGAAACCTTCCCATCACTTCCATCTTTTAGAATATTAAAAAAACATCTTCTTTTCTCTAAATTTACTGTTCCTGGCCATATAAAAATTATTCCTACTGAGAACCCTGCAAAAAAAAAGAGAGTATTAATAAAATAATTCACATGATTTTTTTTTTGGATCATAAAAAATATCTACTAAGTATTATTTAAAAAATTGTTGAAATTTTATTTTTTAATATTAATTCATAGATGAAGCTAAATCAAAAATTTTAAAAAATGAATTTTTAATAATTGTTTGATTATTTAAATATTCAATGTAAAAATATTTTTAGATAGTTAATTACATTATAGTAGAATTAACTCAAAGATTTAAAATATATAAAATTAAAAAGCATTAAATTATCGGAATTTATGGAATTTTTTGAAAATAATAAACAAATTAAATATTACATAATTTTGCTTGGAGTTTTTCTATCAATTAATATCCCTAAATCTCTAGCATCTGAGAATAAATTATATTTTGGGGAAAATAATAAATATTTTGATTTTGAGCAAGTTTATTTTCAGAATTCAATACCTTATAGTGAATATGATAGTTTAGATGGTCAAATAAAATCCTTTTTTGGATTAAGGTCTGAAATGTCAAAAACAAATTATTATCCAGATTTAATTATTATCAGCGATTCTGACTCGATAAGAGAAATTTACAGATCAAAGTTAAATGATATGATTGAGTTTGAATCTATTTATAAATTAAAAAAATAAGCTTTTAATGATGAAAATAAGTTAAAAAAATTTTACTTATGAGAAATATCTTAAAGATAAAAAAGAGTAAATTTGCTATATATTTTTTCTTGATTTGCAATCAATTAATTTTTAGTGCAAATGCATTAAATTTTGTGAATTTTGATTTAACTAATTCAAAAAGAAACTCTATCCAGAAAAAAAATAATTATGAAACTTTTATAGCAAATGGCAATATTACTAATAATTACGAAAAGGGTCTTATGCAAGAAGCAAAAGAGCTCGAGAATTTTGTAGAAGAAACATTTAAGTCAAATAATTTTCAAAACGTTATAGATCAAAACATTCTAGCTCCTGAAAAACCTTCGAATATAGATATTTTAGAAGATGAATTTAATAATAAAGTTACACTCAAAGAGTCATCACTCGACAAAAAAGAAGGTAATAACTCACCCTTAAATAATAAACAACCTATTAATAGAAAGGAAAAAAGAAACAAGTCAAATATCCTACCATTACCGTCTCAAAGTATCATTTCGGCCACAGAATTTGCATTCCCATCAAGGGGATATGTAAAATTAAATGGACCTAATATAACATTAAATCTTAAAGGAGCTGATTCTATAGAGACTCTCAAGTTGATTGGCAAATTGGGTAACTATGGAATAGTCATAATTGATACTAATGATAAGGGTAATGAAATAAATTTAGGTCGTAAGATCACTGCTAGTTTTGTTGAAGAAGATATTTCTGATGTCTTTAATAGTATTTTACTTTCGGCCAACTTACAGGCAGTTATTGAAAAAAATATTATTTTTATTGGCAAAGATATTATGAAAAAAAGTTTAATACCAAAAGTTTCTAAAACTTACAGATTAAATCAAGTTAATGCTGCATCAGTTGCAGATTACCTCTCAACATTAGGAGCAACGATATCAAAAGTTATGCTTGTAAGTGGTTCAATTGATGGGGCAGAAGTTAATGATAGTTTCGTAAATAAAAAAGAGTTAGATGATGAGTCAATAGAAACATATACCATCTCAAAAGGTCCCTTATCAGGATTACTAGGAACAGCTGATTTGAGATTACAAACTATAACTTTAATCGGCTCAAAAGATCTTGTGAAAACTGCAGAAAAATATATCAAATCATTAGATGTAAGGCATAGACAAGTAGCATTAACAATAAAAATAGTTGATGTTTCTTTAACAAAATCTGATATAAAAAATAATTTCTTTGAGTTTAGAGATGGAAATACTGCAGTTATCAATAGAGGAGGTCTAAGTTTGGCAACTGGTAATTTTGAATTTGGAGCTCCTGATGAAAATGCAAATATTCAAACTGTAGTTGCTGGAGGGGTATTTCCTGGAAACTTTATAAATTGGTTAGAGGCAAAAATTACAAATGAAAATGCTAAGATCTTAGCCTCTCCTACTTTGATACTTGGTGAGAATCCAAACACACTTACTTCCGGCGCTGCATCTGCTGGGGGCGAATTAGACTCAGCTACAATTGGTAGACCATATAAAAATGAGGGATTCATAAAAGTTGGTGAACAAGTTATTACTTCATTCACACAATCCTCTAACGATGGAGTCACTACATGCACCGCTACTGAAGGGACAGCTGGAATAACTTTTGGAGCAAAAGTTGATAAAATTGATGATAATGGTTATGTGACTTTTGCATTAAGTCCTGCAATATCCTCAGTTACAAGATCAGTTTCTATCGCTGGATGTGGCATACAGAATACTCTGAGTGTCAGGAAATTAGATACAGGAATTATTAGAGTTAAAAATGGACATACATTAATACTTACTGGAGTTCTTCAGGACTCTGAAGGTGTTAATACATCTAAAGTACCAATTCTGGGAGATATACCTATTGTTGGAAGTTTATTTAGGAGTAATGCTACACAAAAAAGAAAAAGTGAATTAATCATCTTAGTAACACCAAAAATTCTTAAGGATAAATGATCCAGGATATTTGTTTTTAAATGGTGAAAGGTAGTCTTAAAAAAATAGATTTACTTCGAAAGAGGAGGGAGGCTAATTATCTAGGAGAACCTTATTTTATAGATACCAAGAAATTCATTAAAAAAGGATTGATTTCAGGATTTACTTTATTAGTAATATCTTTAATCCTTGGCTTACCCTTTCTTTTTAGAATAAATTTTTTAGAAAATGAAAAAAAGAAAATAAAAGAATTTAGCGACCAATTTGACTTACTTGAAACCAAATTAAACAAGGAATCAAAACAACTTAAAGAAATTGCTGAGTTTAATAATAACCTTAAGAATTCAATCATGAATATTAGTTCAAGTTCAGCATTGTTTCAGGAGATAGCTTTAATTATTCCTAAAGATATTCAACTTTTAGAATTCTTATCGAATAATAATACTTTAGCTATGAAAGCTCAATTATCTAATGATAAATATTTGGAAATTCTAAATTCATTTTTACTAAATTTAGAAAATTCGGAATTAGTTGAATTTGATGATTTTGATCTAAAGGAAATTCAATTGTCTGAAAAAGAATCGATAAATATAAAATATTTATTTGAGATTAAATCTAAAATTTCTACAAATTATAGTGAGATTAATTCTAAATATCTTGTTAAACTTGGTTCTTTTGGATTATTTAATAGACTAAATAATCTTAAAAATATAGAAGCACCATTGAACTAGAATAAATATATGGATAAATCAATTAGTAAGAAAAAAAAATTATTAACTCCAGAAAAAGCTGCTAGTTTTATACCAGTTTTAATATCTTCAATCATATCTATATTAGTGATTATATTTTTTGTAATGCCTCAATATTACAAATCTAAAAAGGTAGGTTTGGAATTAAATGAATTAACTAGAAAAAAGAATGAATTAGATAAATTAAAATCTCAATACAAAATAATTAATAAGAAGTTTGAAAAATTAAATAAAGAAAAATCAATGATAATAGAACTTATTACAGGAAAATCCAAATTAGAAACTCTACTTTCTAGATTGGGTGAAATTGGACAAAAAAATAACATAAAATTTAAATCTATAATTCCTAAAAAGTTAAGCAAGGCTGGAGAAGATTCTGCTAAAAATAAAAATATAAGAAATTTAAATAATAGAAAAGCTATTAATAAACTTAATTTAAAATTAGATCCTCTGTTGGTCGAAGGCACAAGAAAATATGAATTTGACTTCTCTTTTGAAACGGAATTTGCTAATTTAGTTGCTTTCCTTAGAGAGCTTGAATTTCAAGATAATGTTATTTTAATAGATAATATTAATATTAAATCTACAAGCCAGAGTGGTAAGAAAAACGAAATTGATAATCCTACAGAAATGCTAGAAGTTGAAATGCGGTTAGTTTTTTATGGAGTAATTTAATTCATTTTTTATATGTCTTTTTTCTTTAAAAAATAATGACCGCTTTATACTTAGCTTTAGGAATTGCAATGATTTCAGGAATTTCTGCAATGATTAAAGTTGGAAATAATATAAATAACATAACGGTCTTAAGTACTTTTAAACGAAATGAATATTTTCAATCCTCTTTACCAAGCTATGACAGGAGAATTTTAAAGATTTTAGAAAATTATTCAGGCTCAGAATTAGATGTATGTGCGCACATAAAAGAAAATATTAATGATGTTTCATATCAAGATGGTGAAACTTTCTTATCTACTGGAACTCAGACGCCTTCAGTAAATTCTTTGTTCCAAAGAAGTTGTGTTCTAACAAATAACAATATTAGACATAGAGTTTTAATAAAAAAAAGTAACCTTGGCACTTATAATATGTTTTCATGTCTCTTGAGAGATGAAAGCTTCTGTACTTTCGAAGTAAATAAATGATTTCTTCATTGATTGGTGCGGTAATAATGTCTGCTGTTACAGTTGCAATGTTAATTGCTATAAGAGTTACTGATAACGCATTAAATAAAGTTGGAAAATATCCACTTACTAATGAAGAAAAAGAAATTTTACTAGATGCAGGATTTAATTCGATAGATATTGACAAAATTAACGAAGAAATAAAAGAAGATCTAAAATTTAATTGATAAATTATGAAATATCAAGAAACAAATAATAAAGGAATGACTCTTCCTGAATTAATACTAGCAGTATTGATGTTAACTGCTTTCACTGGAGTAACAGTAATGGTTACTGAATATATTTCGAGATTCTTTCAACCTTTGAATCAAGAAGCTAAAGAAGAATACATTACATCGGAAAAAGAATTAAGGGATGTACTTAACGACACTAGCAAAATAAATAATACAATTGATTCAATTATAGAAATACTCTCTGAGCCAGGAATTGATCAAAACTTTATTTTAAGTCTGAAATGTACCGCATTACCTTCATTAGAATGGAATATTCCATCAATTGATACTAATGCAATACCAAATTCTTATAAAATTTGTATTAAAAGAACTTCTTTAATAGAAAGTAGTTATTCGGAATTATTAAATGGAAACGGAAAACCAGGTATTTACGTACTATACTCTAAACCAGATGAAGGTGTCTCATTTAATGCAACCCCGGTAAGAAGGATATTTTGTAGGCCAAAACCTTTTTGTAAATTATGAACTCAGATCTAACAACTAAGAAAAAAATAAGTGAATATCAAATTGAAGATATTAAAGAAATTTTTGTCGAAGTTTTAAAGAAAATAAGTAGTAAAATTATTTTGCTTGAAATAGGTAATAATTTTTTGAATATCGGGCTTGCAAAATCTCAAAAAAATAAATTGTATATCAAGAAAGTTTTTAGGCAAGAGATACCAGAAGAAGCATTAGAAAAGTCAATTCCATCTGATCCAAAAAATTTTGGTCTTTTCTTAAAACAAGTTATAGATGAAAATAAAATCAATACTAATAGAGTTGCTTTATCAATACCTTCTGATGCTTGTTACACAAGATTAATTGAAATTCCAGAAGAAGTTGAAGAAGATCAAGCTGCTATTTTTCTAGAAAATCCCGATTCTGGAATTCAAATACCTATATCATTAGAGAATTCAGATTTTGATATCAAGCTAACTAATTTACCGAAAATAGAATTTAAAAATAAGAACTTTAATAAATATTTTTTAACATCATTGCCAAAGAAAAATGTGGATTTAATTCTTGAATCGATAAAAAATGCAAATTTAGAAATATGCTCAATTCAGATGAGCCATAATTGCATTGCAAATCTACTAAAACCAATAATAGATAACCTAGGTGATAATGAATTCATAATTTCATTAGATTTATTAGATGAATTTACCCAATTTGTAATTTTTGATAATTCCGGTCCTTTATTGATAAAAAGATTAGCTTCAATAAAAAAATTTCCCTCGATAGAAGAGATGAAAAAAATTAGTACTTCAAATACAGATAAAATTCAAAATTCACAAAGTAAAAATAAATCAGAAACCTATCATGCCTTGTCAAAACTTGACTTAAAAATTTTGTTTAGAGAAATTAATGATTCTTTTAAAAATTTCCAAAAATATAATAATTTAAATAAAAAAGGAAAAATATTTTTATCTGGAAGAAATAGTCAGCATAAGAATCTTGTTGAATTGATTGGCAAGAATTTAAAAATGGATGTCGCCTTAATCTCTCCAGTAAATACTAGTTTTCTTAAAGAGTTTTCATATAATCCGGATAAAATTAATCAGTTTTCTATGTCTAGACTTATTGGTTTAGGTTTAACTTTAATAAAGAATGATGACTTAGAAGATGAATCTTTATATAAAGAATTTATATTGCAAGAATTTATTTATAAAGATGATAAAGAAGATGAAGAAAAAGAAGAAGATATTCAAAAAGATAATAAAAAACTTGATGACACTACTATTTCAAATTTGATGGATTCCCTAGATGTCTTAAATAAAGAAAATTTAAAAATAAAGGAAAAGGCAGAAACTAAAATTAAGAGTGAAGAAAAGAAAAAAGAATTACCTCCACTCCCGAATTTAAAAATAAAGGAAAAGGCAGAAACTAAAATTAAGAGTGAAGAAAAGAAAAAAGAACTTAATTTAGAGAAAGATAAAAATGAAATAAAAAAGACTAAATCCTTTAAAATGGACAACTCATTTTTAAAAGATGATTAACCCATTTCATTAATTAGGCTAAACATTGGCAAATAAAGAGAGATAACTATTGTCCCCACTATCGCAGCTACCACAAAAATAACAGCAGGTTCCATAGCTTTTGTTAAAACAGTAACTGCCTCCTCAACTTCTCTCTTATAAAAATTTGCAAGGTTTTCTAACATAAAAGATAGAGCACCTGTTTCCTCTCCGATCTTAATCATAGATATAAGCAATCTCGGTATTACTTTTGCAGTTTCTAAAGATCTGCTTAATTCTTGTCCTTGTGTTACCAGAGAGATTGATCTCCTCAAAGCAATTTTTATTATTTCATTACTGGAAGCATTTATGCATCTTTCAATAGCCTCTACTATCGAGATTCCTGAATTTATTAATGTGCTTAAGGTATCAGACATTGAAGCCAATTCTGATTTTAAAATAAGATCTCCAAATAAAGGAATTTTTAATACTAAATTATCAACAAATTTTCTACCAGATTGGCTTGAATAGGTAATCTTAAAAAGATAAAGACTGATAAAGCCAATAATTGGGGCACCTAAAGCAAATCCTAAAGAGGTTACTATCCTCGATAGAACCAACATGAATGATGTAAGGCCAGGTAATTCAGCTCCCATGCTTTTAAACATGTCGTCAAATGTAGGGACTATAAAAATCAGAAGGGCGAGACTTATGGTAACTGCTAGAACCAGAATTGCCACTGGATAAATTAGTGCCCCAGTTATTTGGCCTTTTATTTTACTTTGAGATTCAACTAAAGATGCTAATCTTTCCAAAACCTCAGATAATATACCTCCAGCTTCTCCAGCTTCAATAAGTCCTATCATGATTGGAGTAAATGTCCTAGAGTAATTTCCTAGACTTGAGGACAATGTTTCACCACTCCCAAGTCTTTTTGATACATCAAAAATATTGGCACCAAACTTTTTATTTGTCATATTTTCCGCTAATAACTCTAATGCCTGTGAAAGAGGAACACCACTTTTAAGCATTACAGACATTTGTCTAAAAAAGACAAGTAAATCATTTTGGGGAACTTTTAGTTTTGAATTTGGTTCGTAATCTAAATGCGATTCTTCTCCGAATACGATACCAAATACAACTAATGGAGCTTTTCTAGTTTCCTTTTTTGTTACTATATTTGCTCTGCCATATTCAACCATTTTTAAAATTTTAAAGCCTTTGGATTTGAAGCCTTTCCCAATGTCTCTTCTTGTGTGATTAGACCTTCTGCATAAAGATTATTTAGACATTGTTCAAGTGTATTCATACCGTACTGACTTCCTGTTTGTAACTGAGAATAAATTTCACTAACTTTTTTTTCTCTTATCAGATTACCTATCGCGGGAGTGTTAACCATTAATTCATAGGCGAGTGATCTTTTACCTTTTGTGTTTTTACATAAAGTTTGAGACATGATNCCAGCTAANGATGTTGAAACTTGTANTCTTGCTTGTTCCTGTTGATCAGCNGGGAAAACATCAACTATTCTCTCAACAGTTTTTGCTGCTGAAGAAGTATGTAAAGTCCCTAGGACCAGATGACCAGTCTCTGCAGCAGTTATAGCTAGTTGAATAGTTTCTAAATCTCTCATTTCACCTATATANATTACATCGGGATCCTCTCTAAGTGCAGCTCTTAAAGCGACTGAAAATGAATTTGTATCTCTTTTTACTTCTCTTTGATGAATGATCGAATTTTCAGTATGTTTAAATATAAATTCTATAGGGTCTTCAATTGTTAAGATATGCCTTTGCTGTGTCTCTAACATGCAGTTGATAAATGCAGCTAAAGTTGTAGATTTGCCAGATCCAGTAGGTCCAGTGCATAAAACTAAACCTCTATGAAGTTTTGATAGTTTTATAAAGGCGTCTGGCAATCCTAAATCTTGCCATCTAGGAAGATCATTAGGGAGAAGTCTTAGAGTNAGGCATCTTTTTTCATTGGCTATGTATGCATTTATTCTTAATCTAGATAATCCTTCCAGACCTATTGAACTATCCAAATCTCCAATTTGATTAAATTCATTAAGTTTTTCTTCACCTAGTAATTCAAGTAATAATTGATCCATATCTTCTGATTCAAGTTTTTGAGGACTTACTTTTATATCTGAATTAACCCTAACTGCAATAGGTGATTCTTCTTCAAGATGGATATCTGAAGATCCAGCTTCCATTGCAAAACTAACTATTTCTCTGGCTATTGACATCTGTTCAAGTTTAATCTGATTTGCATACTCTAATTACTTCAGAAATTGTCGTTAAATGATCCTTAACTAACTCTACACCGTATTGCGAAAGTGTGAGCATAGCATTTTCATTAACAGCCAAATTCTCTATCTCTCTATCTGTTAGGCCTTGCGATATGCCTTTTTGAATTTTTCTATCAAGAAGAAGGAGTTCATATGCTCCAACTCTACCTTTATATCCAGATCCCTGACATTTTTGACAAAGTGTATTTTCTCTCTTCCTATTAATTTTTTCCTCTGCACTAAGTGAATTGGCATACATTATTGGTGTATTTTTTTTAATATTAAATTCAATTGATTCACGCTCGGAAACTGGTCTTTTAATACCGCACCCCGTACAAACTTTTCTAAGTAACCTTTGCGCTAAAACGCCTCTTACGCTGGCATTTAGTTTGTATTTTGGTACATCCATATCAAGTAATCTAGTTAATGAACTTGTCGATGAATTTGCATGAAGCGTAGTGAAAACCAAATGACCAGTTTCGGCAGCATCCATTGAGGATTCTGCAGTCTCTGGATCTCTAGTTTCACCAATAAGTATTACGTCGGGGTCTTGCCTTAAGAAAGTTCTTAAAATCATTGCGAATGTTTGTCCTTTCGCTCGATTGACTTGTACTTGGTTAATGTCTCCACCCATGTCATATTCAATAGGATCCTCAGCAGTTACTATGTTGGAATCCCCCTTGTCTTTTTCTCTTAGTGCTGCGGCAAGAGTAGTCGACTTTCCCGAACCTGTAGGGCCAGAAACAATAACAATCCCATTTGTAGCATTCATTATCTTTCTGAAATCTTTTCTAACACTTTCAATATGGATTAATGTATCTAAATTCAAAGCTGATGCATCACTATTTAAAATTCTCAAAACCATTTTCTCACCATGTTTCCCAGGCACTGTCGAACAACGAAATTCAAGTCTATTTCCTTCAAATTTTCTAAGAATTTTCCCATCTTGACTTGCTCTTCTTTCAGCGATGTCCATATTGGCCATATTTTTCAAACATGCAACTAATTGAATGCCAGGTTTTTTAGACATGCTCATAAATTTTTGCATTACCCCATCTTTCCTTACTCTTATTTTGTATCCTTCTTCTCTGGGCTCAATATGAATATCAGAAACATCATTTTTTCGAGAATTTATTAATACCATACCTGCAGCTTTTTGTATTTTACTTTCCATCATTTCAGTCGCTAAATCTAAAGTATCCTCTACAAGATTTTCATCATCATCATCATCNAATTCAAAACTAAAAGTATCATCTGAATTCTCAGAGGTCTCTTTGATAGCCTCTAAAACTGCATCTTCATCAAATTGCGATTCATCTATAGAGTCCCCGCTAATAAATCTTTCTTTAGAGGCTAAATCAAGAATCTCTTCAATTTCTTCTTGAGATTTTTCTACAAATTCACATTTAAAACCAGATTGACTCAATCTTTCTTTTATTGGGGTAGCTATGGTGCCTAAGTAAGAGTAATTTGCGATTGCTATTTTTATAATTCCATCGCTCATTGGCAAGGAAGTCTCTTCATATAAGGGAACTACTAAATTATCTCTGCACCACTGAAGTGAGAAAAACTTATCGACTAATGTCCTTACGCTTGTTGCAGTGTATTTTGTATCAGACATTTATCTACACACACATCCTGGTTTTCGTTGCCATCCAAATCCAGTACAGCCTCGAATTTTTTTACGATCGAAATTTTTACATCGAGCCGAGCCAGTACCACCTGTACCACCACCTGAACTACCACCTGAACCACCACCTGTACCACCACCTGTACCACCACCTGAGCCACCACCTGTACCACCACCTGTGCCACCACCTGAAGAATCGTCCCCAGAATTTGCACAGGTTGATGAATTATAGGAATCTAGCGTTGTATATACTGTTGTTCCACATATCCAGTGTGCTACTGAGCAAGGAGGTGGTCCTGAAAAGAGTTTTGAGGTATATTCACCGTCCTTTCCATAATTTTTTTCTATATCTAACTGACATAAATCTGACTTATATTCTTTATTTGCAGAGTCCCATTCCGTTTGAGATTTAAATGCTCTACCATTGTGAAACCAAAAATTTTCTCCAGCACACTCTTTTATAGTTTCAGGATTACCGTCTGGACTAATCCTTCTATTTATAGTGTTTTCTATTATCCACTTATCGCATTTATCTCCAAATGCTGTATCCCTAGCTTTTTTAAATGCTTCTTCTGAATTAACTGGCTGACCTTCCCAAGCCCACACTTCTTTAGAACATGTTTCAGTATCATCGTCCCATCTTATAAAGTTACCAGTACCTTCAGTAGCAAGCCAGATGTCGTAATCCGATCTACATTCTGATTTTGCTATTGCTAGCGCTTCTAGACGATCAAATTCTGCCTGCTGGGCAGGAGTTAGTCCGCAATTTTTACCTGCCCATGATCTACATGAATTTAAAAATCTAGGATTATCAGAGGGTGTTCCTGTTTTTATTACTTCACCTTCATTTGTTATTCTAAAGTCAAAAGAATAAAGATCATTTTCACCATCATCAGAGGGTTTAATACCTAATTTAGAACATTTATTTTTTTCACCATCTATCATGTAGCCTAAAGTATTTAATCTCATATCATCTAATTGATCTGGAGTTGAATTGTTTATGAAATCAGCCGGATCTGTTGATATTCTGAACTTACCTAAACATTCAGAGGCATAGCTATTCATTAATGCTTTTGCTTCCTCAATCTTATTAAGTTTTATAGAATTTAATAAGCCTGGGATAGTAAATGATCCTAAAGCTGCTATTCCCGCGATTACTATAATAAGTTCAATCAAAGTAAAACCCTGATTTAACTTTTTATTTTTCTTAATGTTGGATATTTGCATTTATATCCAAAAAATACTAAGACTTTAATTATATAATTTTTCTAATACTTAAACAAGCAGAGTTTATCTTGGTGATTAAATAAGTCTTATAAAAAAGAAATTTTTTATAATTTAAAAGTTAATTTTTCGTTTTCAAATTCAATAATTAATTTCAAATTCTTTATATCTATATTTAAAACCTTTGCACCATCTGGTAATAAATCAGTATTTAATCCGCCAATTGATTCTTCTGTAATTGTACCTTCATTTCCAGAATAACTTACAAAAACATAATTTTTTAGATTTGCTTTAAGGAAACCCTTTAGTTGAAAATTAGAATCTAATTGCTTAGTTTGAATATCGCTTTTAGAGAAAGGGTCATTTTTTCCAAATTTTACAGCACTTAAAATCTCTGATTTGTCTTCATAATTTTTAAGTTCTTTTTTAGGTATTTCTTTTTTTATCATTATTGAGTCAGAATTATCCTTGGGCGAAATTTCAACGTTACTTTTATTTGTTACTTTAAAATCAGATAAATCTATCTCAAAATTTTCTTGCTTACTATTGCAACTTGACAATAAGATTGCTATTAAAACAGATGGAATTAATTTAAGGTGAAAATATTTTGTCATTAAAAAAAAATCTCAAGATTATTAATCTTGAGATAAATTAAAAAATTAAATAACTTTACCAAGTGCCTTCTTCAGGTACATCATCATCATTCAAATTGCATCCTGGAGCAGTATCATCTGTACAAGTCTTGACAACTATACCTGTTGATTGATCCATTGCTATTGTAAATGACGAATCACCTGAATCTGGATCAGTTGGGGTAGCTGTTGCTGTATAGCAAGAGGTTGAATCAATCTGTATTGGATTGTTAGGGTCGAGTGGATTGTCAACTTGGGTTGTAACTACTGTGACTGTGTAACCTTGATAAGCACCGGGGTCAGCAAAAGATTGTGCGTCAGCAAAATCAGTTGATTTGTTGTCTGCTTTTCTTACAACACATTCTTTAACTCCGTTAACTAAGCCGTTTTTAACAGCAGCAGCTCTCGCATTTGCTTGCACTCCAACGAATGCAGGAATAGCTACAGCAGATAGAATAGCCAAAACAGCAATAACAACAACAAGCTCAACTAGAGAGAAACCTTCCTCACCAGGTTTTGTGTTGAGAGTTTTTTGAACTCTTTTATTTTTCAAAAAATTTTCTAAGACAGTCATGATAATTAACAGTAATGTTAAAAATAAGTTTAGATAGAAAAATTATATACAATAAGCCTAAAAAAGTACAACTTTTTAAATATAATGAATATATTTAATTACCTTCAGATATTCCTAATTGGAACATGTATTGGTAGTTTTTTAAATGTTGTTGTTTATCGTTTTCAAAATAATTTTTCAATTATAAAACCGAGAAGTTTTTGTCCAAAATGTAAAAATAAACTTTCTTGGAAAGAAAATATACCTTTATTAAGTTATTTGATTCAAAAAGGAAAATGTATTAACTGTAATTCATTTATATCTAGTAGATATCCATTAATTGAATTAATCACAGGAACTCTTTTTCTAATATTTTCAAATAGTAACCCTTCTTTTTTTGGCACAAGTTCGAACTTCTCTTTTATTGTATTTTTTAGTTGGTTATTTTTATCTTTATTAATTTGCATTACTTTGATAGATATAGATAGCTTTTGGATCCCGCAGGGATTAATCAATTTTGGATTTGTTTTTGGGATTTTAGGGTTAATATCTATGAGTATTTTTAATAATGATGAATTCATAGACGTCTATTTAGTTGCAAAGGGATTGAGTACATCAGCAATATCATATGGAATTTTTGAATCGTTGAGATTTTTTACTAAATTTATTTTTAAAAAAGATGCAATAGGCAAAGGAGACTCTAAATTAGTCGCAATGCTTGGGCTTTGGTTAGGTCCACTTGGAACATTATTTGCAATTGGGGTTTCTTATATTTTTGCAGCTATATTTTGCTTAATTGGGATCTCTATAAAACTCATTAGATATAGGGAAGTTATTCCTTTTGCCCCTTTCTTATCTTTAGGAGGCTTATTTGTGTGGTTCTTTGGAAATCAATTTTTTGTAGATCAAGTTTTGAGAGTATATACTTGAAGTTTTTTTGAATTTTAGATAATTTAAAATTTTGATTTTTATAAATTTCAATTATCTAACCAAAATTAACGTTCTCTTGGAATATTCCAAATAAATTATTACCCAATATTGCTGTAATAACTAAAAAAATGGCGACAATGACAAAAAGAGCACTCACATCTTTTATGTCATAGGGTCTTTTAAATATTGGTTTTTGGTCCGTCATGGATTTTGTATGCATTTTTATCACTTTAGTTTAATAGGTAATAAAAATGCTAAGTAATTTCCCAATAAAAAAAGCCACTAAAGTGACTTTTTTATATTATTTGCTAAATGAACTAGCTTGTATAAGCTTTGCCTCTATAAGTTAGTTCGTTATGCTGCTTCTTAGCTGCTTCTTTATTCTGGACGTACTTTTGTCCTCTGTAAATTAGAGTCATTTTTTAGCTCCGGTTTCGCTTAAGTCCCCGTTCCATGGCTTAAGTCGATCTGCGGCTTGCTAGACGCAAGTTGAACGTTTTGGTAGCGGTTGCTACATTTCTATACTAACACTCATGAAAATTAGTTGTCTAGGTTTTGAATAATTTAACTTAATATTATTTAGTAATATTTAAAAAATTTTCCTCTTTCTAGTGATCAACCTGCTTTAAGATTTATACAGGTTACATTTTGTTCGTTTTTGATAAGTATTTTTTTTTAAAACTACTTTTAACTGTAAAATTCTTAGGATTATAAAATTTGTTTTATGTTTTCTAGAAGCAAAAAACCTACAGTAAAAAAATCTGCAATAGTTGAAGAGACTCCATTATTTGCTCAATTACTACCATTCGCAAACAGAATGAATGATAAG